>OATT01001420.1_pt1 | contig 12197 bp, 10 predicted proteins | sample 1476071 | NCBI WGS metagenome assembly OATT01 (sample SAMEA2579989, study PRJEB22360) | human gut metagenome | biome: human gut; feature: human-associated habitat; material: faeces | place: Denmark | collected 2008/2010 | reverse complement strand
AATATTTGAATTGCGATGATTTAATGCTTTTTGATACATTTCATCATGAATTGTGTCTAAAAGGGTTTCAATTGTATTAATTAGTTCTTGATCTAATGCATACTTCTCTTTAGTTCCATCATTACGTTTTGCAATTACACAAGCATTATTTTCTATATCCTTAGGACCAATTTCTAATCTTAATGGTACGCCACGCATCTCTGCTTCCGAGAACTTCCATCCTGGTGATTTATCACTTGCATCAACTTTAACTCTTATTCCAGCTTCTTTTAGCTGTTTTTCAATTTCATAAGCTTTATCTAAAACCCCTGCTTTTTGTTGTTGAATTGGAATAATCATTACTTGAGTCGGTGCCACCCGTGGCGGTAAAACTAAACCATTATTATCACCATGAACCATGATAATTGCTCCTAACAATCTTGTTGAAACTCCCCAAGATGTTTGATAAACATATTCTAATTTATTTTCTTTTGATAAAAATTTCATATCAAACGCTTTAGCAAAACCTTGTCCAAAATAATGACTAGTGCCTGACTGTAAAGCTTTACCATCATGCATTAGTGCTTCAATCGTATAAGTTTCTTCAGCTCCTGCAAATTTTTCACGTTCAGTTTTCCGTCCCGTTAGCATTGGGATTGCTAATAAGTTTTTAGCAGTATCTTCATAGATTTCTAACATTTGCAATGTTTCAGCCCGAGCTTCTGTTTCACTCGCATGAACAGTATGACCTTCTTGCCATAAAAATTCAGATCCTCTTAAAAATGGTCTTGTCGTTTTTTCCCAACGTACTACCGAACACCATTGATTATATAATTTTGGTAAATCACGATATGAATTAACTATTTTAGCATAATGCTCACAAAAAAGTGTTTCTGAAGTAGGACGAATGATCAAATTTTCTTCTAGATCATCTAACCCACCTTTCGTTACTATTGCGCATTCTGGTGCAAATCCTTCAACGTGATCAGATTCTTTTTGTAATAATGATTGTGGAATAAGCATCGGCATATAAACATTCTCATGTCCTGTTTCTTTAAAACGTTTATCCATGTATTGTTGGATTGCTTCCCACATCGCATAACTATATGGTCGATAGATAATAAATCCTTTTACGCTGCTGTAATCCATTAATTCTGCTTTACGACAGACATCAGTATACCACTGAGCAAAATCGTCTTCCATCGCCGTTATTGCATCATTTTTCTTATTATTTGCCATTATTTCTCCTCATTTCATTATAATCTTTCCCTATTTTACTATTAATAAAGTGATTATTCAATAGCAATCTTTGTTTCTTTGTTCTTCCGTGAAAGAATAATTTTATGATCAATTCGCTCTTTCAATTCACTAACATGCGAAATGATTCCAATTAATTTACCATCTTGTTGAATATCAATCAAACAGTCAATTGCTTGATCTAATGATTGACTATCCAAAGAACCAAAGCCCTCATCAATAAATAAAGTATTTAATTCTATCCCTCCAGCATAACCTTGAATCATTTTAGAAAGCCCTAAAGCTAAAGATAATGCCGCTTTAAAAGACTCTCCACCCGACAATGTTTTAACATCACGTAAAAGTCCACTTTCTAAATCAAGAACATCTAATTCCAGTCCTTGCTTTCCTGCCCCTTTAGAGCGGTTATCACGACGATAAAGCTGATAGCGTCCTTGCGACATACGTTTTAGCAGGGTATTAGCATAAACTAGAATATTTTCAAAATATGCCGCTAAAACATAACGTTCAAATGAAATTCGATAGCTGTTTTTTCCAGATGTAACCTCACTTAAATCTAAATAACATTGATAAATATCATGGCTATTACTTAATTCCTGATCAATATTTTTAATATTCTTGATTGTACTGGTTACTGTCATTAATTGGGCATTTAAATTATTTAAAATATTTAAAGCAGAATCTAATTTTTGTTTTAAAATAATTAGTTTTTCTTTTACGACTTCAACATCTATAACTTCAATTCCCTTTAATTCAAGTTGCAATTCATGAATTTGTTTATTCAAAGAATCCTTGGCAATTAAATAAGCCTGATACTCCTTTTCTTTATTTTCAAGCTGACTGACGTTTTTAATAATCTCTAAAAATTCCTTTTCATCTGTAAATAAACTATTCAGTTTCCCACGATATTCTCTTAGTACTTGCTGATAATTATTTTCCTCATCTTTGATTTGCTGGCAATACGACCTATTTTGAGCTTCCAATTGAATAATCTGTTCATTTATAGAACGGTATTTTTCTTCAATATCTTTAATGATTTTAGTCAAACCTAACAATTCTTTTTGCTTTTCTTCAATTTGCTGATCAACCTGATGATGCGTTAAATCTTTTAATTGTTTATTTTGTTCCATTCGTCCAATGACTTGATTTAATTGATCTTTATAAGCTTGTACTTGTGCATTATTTTTTTGAATATTCTGTTCTAATAAATCTAGATCCTTCTGATGATTAGCTAAACTTATTTTTAAGTTATTTAAATAAATAATTTCATTATCCAATTCTTTAGCCTGTTTTAATAATTTATTTTCATCGATATTGATCTTTCCTAATACTTTAATAAAAACTTCTTTCCCCAATTCTTCTTCAATTCCTAAGCGCTGACAATCATTTTCCATTTGTTTCTTTAATAAAGTAACTTCTTGCTGTTTTAATATTAAAGCATTATAAATATCATTTCGTGTTTCGCTACACTTATCAAAATTCTTTTTTGCTTTTTTTAAATCTTCTTGATAAACTATTTTTTGATCAAAATCTGCCAATTGTGGATGGTTTAAAGAACCACAAACAGGACACGGTTCATTTTCCTTTAAACTGCTTGCTAAAATACCAGCCTGGCTTGATCTAAAATGATGTTCCATTTGATCATATTTATTTTTTTCATTCAAATATTTTTCTTCAATTTTTTGATACTGTTCACGAAGCTCATAACAATGTTCCTCTTCTCTTAAAAATTTATCATAATCAGAGCTTAAGTTATGAATCTCAAGTTTATGAGCATGAATTTTTTGATAATTTTGATTTATCAACTCATAATCACCCTTAAGTTTATCTAAATGAGCAATACTATTACTATCTCGTTCGATAATTTTAGCACTTTTTTGTAATCTATCATTTAAACCGATATTTTTACTCTCAATTACTTTAATCTGTTTCCTTAAGTTATTTCCCTGATTTAAATCTTTTTGATATACTAAAACATTTTGTTTTAGTTCTACCATTTTTTCTAATTCAATTTGTCCCTGAGCAACTTCATCGTGATATTTAGAGACTAAAGCATACTGTTTCTCCTGCTTTTTTAAATCATTTTTTGCAAATGATAAGCGTTCATTTAAGACTTTTTCTTTTTCTCTTAGCTTAGCTAATTTAGTTTTACTACTAATCATTAGTGAATAGATATTTTGAAGTTGATTGGCTCTTTTTAAATCTTTGATCATCTTCTCTAATTCTCGATAATAATCCTCTTTGCTTAAATAATTCGATAGCTGGATTTTTAAATCATCTAGATATTCTAAGCGACGATTATTTATCTCAATGACATTTAGCTCTTTTGCCTTTTGCTCATAATATTGTGCATTTTGCTGGTACTCCATCGCTTTAATCTTTATCTTTTTTTCTAGTGAATCCAAATATTCATCTAAATCAATTTTCTCATCTTCTACATCAAGACTCTTTAACAACATCTCTCTTTGTTTAAAAAGTAAATCATATTTACTCTTATATTCTTTAACTCGCAATTTCAGCTGTTCTTCTAAGCATCTAAAATTATCTGTCTTAAATAAATTGCGTAATACTTTTTCTCGCTCTTCACTCCCTGCATAAATAAGTTTTGTAAATTCACCTTGGGCAATCATAGCAATTTGTTTAAATTGCTTATCATCGATTCCCAGGATTTCTTTAATTTTATAATTAACTTCTTTGATTCCTTCTATCATTTTACCACCCGGCAATGTTAATAATGCAGTGGGTAACTTAGGTGTTTTTTTACCTTCTAATAAATATCGTGGTGACCGCTTAATTAAATAATGCTGATTATGTAAAATAAAATCAAGTTCAACAAAAGTAGGAGTATCATGATTAGCTTGGTCACTTCGAAATTGTTCACTACTACGTTCACTCCCACTTGATACTCCATACAAAGCAAACATAATAGCATCAAAAATCATTGTTTTTCCAGCTCCAGTAGGACCAGTAATCAAAAATAAACCATCTTGAATAAATGGCTCAAAATCAATTGTCACTACTTGATGATACGGCCCAAATGCTGACATAGTAAGACGATTAGGCAACATTTTCTTTCCCTCCCATCATGATTTCTGTAACAATCTGTTTGGCTTCAGCACTTAGTTCTGTACCTTTTATTTTTTGATAAAATTGTTCAAATAAAGCAACTGAATCAAGTTTTTCAAATCCAGGATCAGCTTTAGTATTATTACTCGTTTCATTACTTATTAGTTTTGGATAAGTAATCTGCAATACATTTGAAAATTTTGTTCTTAAATAATCAATCGCATTAGGCACTAACATTGAATCTGTTAATTCAACTGCAATAAAATCATTATTATTAATGGCAAACGAATCTGCCATGATTTCATCAAAACTCCCAGTGATTTTAATTAAGTCTTGTTTAGGTTGTAATGATACAAGCTGATAGGATACTTTTTTATTATCAATCGTTACCTCAACTATACTTTTAGTTTGATTAACTTCGTCAAAAGAATAACGCATTAAACTGCCACTATAGCGAATAGTTTCAGTTGATATTTTTTGAGGTGCATGGATATGCCCCAAAGCTACATAATCAAATTGTTTAACTAATGAAACATCAATAATTTCCGTTCCACCTACACTTAATACTGCTTCACTTTCACTTCGCATAACTTCACTATTTCCAGCAATAAATTGATGGGTAATTAAAACATTCGGTTTAGTAAAATCTATTTTTTGATGTTCAAGATAACATCGAAAAGCATCCTGATATGTAACAATTTGTTCATCTTCATACAAATAGCGAATATAAGATGGTTTAAAAAAAGGCATTAAATAAAAATTAACCCCTTCAATTTCTATCGGCTTCATTTGTTTAGCCGGATATGCTTCAATATACAATCCTTCTTGTCTTAGCAATCCGCTAACAAAACTTAATCGACTCGCACTATCATGGTTTCCCGCTATCATCAAAACTTTTTTGTGATACTTTAAAATAACTTTTGTTAAAAAATCATTTAAAACATCAATAGCTTCATTACTAGGAACACTCCGATCATAAATATCTCCAGCCATGACTAAAACGTCTATTTCGTTATCGACTAAATAATCACAAACTTGATTCAGTAAATCAGCTTGAATTTCTAATAAATTTTGTTGATATAACAACTTTCCTAAATGAATATCACTAATATGAACAAATCTCATTATTTTCCTCCTTATAATTTAATTAAATAAACCTCTTTAATTGTTTCACCGGCTTCAAAATCTTTCCGATATTTTTTAGGTATTTCTACTGTTTCTAAATATTGTGCTTGTAATTTTAAAATCGTTTTTTTAGAAGCTAAATTATTTGGTGAACAAGTAATTATCAGTTCCTTAAACCCTAGTTTTAAGGCTATTGGTTTTATTAACTGGACTCCTTGATACGCATAATAATGCCCACGAAATTCGGGCTCAACAGTATAACCAATATGTCCATCATAGTATCGTTCTTCACAACTACCTTCTCGTAAAGTCATTCGCCCCACAATTTCATTGTTTACTTTCATTAAAAAAATATAATATGGTTTCCAGCCAGCTGGTAAATCTTTATCAATATATATTTGTTTTTCTAACTGCATCTCTATCACCTTAACACATTATATCATAAATACCATTTTGATGAGGATGAATATTATTACTTTGACTGACAATATTTGGTTTTATAATCAGCATATCTAAACACAATTTAGTCAATTTATGGTAGAATCAAAGAAAGGGGTTGAAACCAATGAAATTTAAACGGCTCGATCGGGTAGATTATCAAGTATCGATCATTACAATCATAATTGTTTGTGCATCCTTTTTTTGTGTCTATATTTTTAATTATAAAATCACTCACGATGATATGATCTATAGTCTAAAAGAACGTTCAAACACGATATATCATTATGTAGAAAATTATTTAGACAAAGATACTTTTAATCATAATTTTTCTCTTGATATGAAAAATGATACTTATAAACAAATAAAACAAAAATTAGAAGATGTAAAAAATGCAACAAATGTTTTATATCTCTATACTGCAAAAATGACAGATGAAGGCGAATATATCTATCTTGTCGATGGACTGCCAACTGCAAGTCCAGATTTTCGTTATCCTGGAGATAAAATTGAAAAAGAAATAATTCCTGAGCTTAAAGCAGCATTAAAAAATAAAATTATTTTGCCAGATCAGATTAAGGAAACTACCTGGGGTCCCATTTTTGTTTCATATTACCCTATACACGACGAAGGAAAAGTAGTTGGCGTGCTAGGAATTGAATTTGATGCTAGTCATCAATTTGAAGCCTTTAAACAAATTCGAATTATTACACCGTTGATTGCCATTATGGCTAGTCTTATCGCTACTATCATTGCCGTTCTATCATTTAGAAGAATTTCAAATCCTCGTTTTAAAGATATGGCTAATACTGATTACTTAACAAATTTACATAATCGGAATGCTTTTGAAATAGATTTTGAAAACTTATCAACACATAAGCACAATACCGGAATAATTATTACCGATCTTAATGATCTAAAAAAAATCAATGATACATATGGACATCGTACTGGTGATGAATATATTAAAAAAGTTGCTAAAATTCTTGAAAAACATGTCCAAAAAAATACAGTTTATCGTTTTGGCGGGGATGAATTTATCATTCTTATTCATCATGATGCCAAACAGCAAATCAAAGCTGTTGTAACAGCAATTCAAACAGAGCTTTCAAAACAAACTGATGAAAAATTATCAATCTCTATTGGTTTTGCTGTTTATGATCCTAAAATTGATCATGATTTAAAGGATACATTCAAACGCGCAGATGCTAAAATGTATACAAATAAAAAACTAAATAAAGAAAAAAATAAGTTTGAGGATTAATCCTCAAACTTATTTTTAGTTATTAACTCAATAATTTTATCAGTAATATTTTCTAAAGTATCATCATTAACAATACGATGATCACAAGCTTCAAGATAAAGCTGATGCCGTTGTTTATCTAATTCATATAGTTTCTGTGGGCCCTCTTTTAACAAAGGACGACTTGTAACTTGAACATCCGTTAAAATATTATCAATAGGTCGATCAATATAAATGATTATTCCATTTTGCTTTAAATATTTAATATTTTCAGGTCTTAAAACAACCCCTCCACCAGTTGAAATAATATGCCCATTTAAGTCGGAAACATCTTTACATCCAGCAGTTTCATTATTCCTAAAATATGTTTCACTAACTTCAAACATCTCTGGAATTGTTTGATGATATTTTTCAACAATATATTCGTCAATGTCAATAACTGGTCTGTTTAATTTTTCACCAAGCATTCTAGATAAAGTAGTTTTACCACATCCCATAATGCCAATTAATACAATATTTTTCATCTTTTCTCCCTATGCATGATGGTAATTGCCTAAGACTCTTAAGGTAAGACAATTTGTTTTCATTTGTTCTAATGCTAATTTGACATTATCATCATGAAGACTACCTTCAAAATCAATATAAAAATAATATTGCCAACGTTTATCCTTTATAGGACGCGACTCAATTCTTGATAAATTTATTTGGTGATCTTTAATTGCTTTTAACACCCCATATAAAGCCCCAACTTTATGCTGTAATGTAAATACAATACTCACCCGATCAGTTTGAGGATGATCTTCAAGATGTTTAGCAAAAATAATAAATCTAGTATTATTAGTTTTTTCATTATGAATGTTTTCCTGTAATACTTCTAAATCATACAGTTTTGCAGCCACTTTTGAAGCAATCGCTCCTTTAGATAAATCATTACATTCACTTACATACTTTGCTGCTGCAGCTGTATTCGAAAAGTCTTGAGACAACATTTGAGGATTATTTCTTAAAAAATCAGCTGACTGCTGAATTCCTTGGGGATGACTATAGACTGTTTTGATATTTTCAATTTTAGCCCCCTTAATCCCTAATAAATGTTGTGAAATACAGACACTGTGCTCACCAACAATATAGAAATCGTAATCCCGAACTAAATCATAATTATCATTAATTGCTCCAGTTGAAGAATTTTCTAGAGGAACAATCCCATAATCAATTTCCGCATTTTTTAAAGCCTCAAAAACATCACGAAAATTAACATAGTTAGTATTTTCTACATTTCCAAAGTATTCTAACATCGCCTGATGAGCAAAAGCACCAGGCACCCCTGCATATCCAACTTTAATATTTTCTCGTTTTGGTGCAGCTAAATTATAAAGATTATTTAGAGGAATAAAAGTAGCTTGATAGCTCTTCCCGACATCCATAACATCTTGCATAAAATTACGTGCATAATCAGCAAGCTCTGGATTCAGCATCCGTGCAGCATTTTTTTCAATTACTGCTTTTTCACGTTCTGGTTGAAAAATTTCTAATCCATGAGCTAATTTGTAAGTGACAACATCTTTACTAACATTCATTCGCTGCTCAAATAATTTAATCAATTGTTGGTCGATTTCATCGATTTCACGACGACATTGTTCTAAATCTTTCATAAATTACCTCACCAAATCCAACATTGCTAATGCTGCCATAGCTTCGACAACTACAGTTGCTCTAAAAACAATGCAAGGATCATGACGTCCATGAACTCCTAATGTTGTATTTTCATGTTTTTTTACATCAATCGTTTTTTGTTCTTTAGAAATAGAAGGTGTCGGTTTGATTCCAACTGTAAAAACGACTGGCATTCCATTAGAAATTCCACCAGTAATCCCACCATTGTTATTACTAGTAGTTTTTACTAGAGCATCTTGATAATAGTAACAGTCATTAGCTTCACTACCAAATAATTCACTAATCTTATCATTTCCAAAAGCTACTGATTTAACTGCTGGAATTGAAAATAACAAACTTGATAAATGACTCTCAATTGAATCAAAAAACGGTTCACCAAGACCAGGTTTTAAACCAATAATCGCACATTCAACCTTGCCACCTACTGAGTCTTGATCCATTCGTGCAGCATCAACAATATTAACAAACTTTTCATATTTTTCTTGATTAATGACAGGATAATGTTGTCTGCGTAAATATTCAAGTGTCTTAGTTGATAAACGCATATCAAAATTTTCATCATACTCGTTTTTAATACTTAGAATATGTGCTCCAATTTGAATCCCCTGTTTTGCCAAAATTTGTTTTGCTATAGCCCCAGCAAAAACAACCGGAGCAGTGATTCTTCCTGAAAAATGGCCACCGCCACGTACATCATTAAATCCTCTATATTTAATAAAAGCTGGATAATCACTATGACCAGGACGCATTTTTTCTTTTAATAATGAATAATCTTTAGAATGCTGATCACTATTATAAATTATTCCACATAATGGTGCACCAGTCGTTACATCATCCTGTAACCCACTCATTATTTCTACCTTGTCAGCTTCTTTTCGAGCAGTTGACATTTTATCCTGTCCAGGAGCACGACGTTTCATTTCTTTGGCTACTTCCTCTAAATCAATCTTGATTCCGCTTGGTAGATTTCCTAAAACAATCCCAATTGCTTTTCCATGAGATTCTCCAAAAATTGTTATCTCAATATTATTTTTCCACGTCGATGACATCAATAATTCCTCCTAATGACTGGTAATCTTCCCAAAAACTTGGATAAGATTTTTCTACACATTCCATATTATCAATAACAACAGGCTGACTGCTGCGAGTAGCAGCAATTGCTAACATCATTGCAATTCGATGGTCCGCAAAACTAGAACAATTACCGCCAGTAAACTCATTAACACCGCGAATCGTCATTCCATCAGGTAACTCTGTGACGGTTCCACCTAATTCATTAAGCTGTGAACGAGTTGCTATGATTCGATCACATTCTTTAATTCTCAATCTTTTAGCATTAATAACATCACTTTTACCTTGAGCTAAAGCTAAAGCTACTGAAACCACAGGTATAACATCAGGGCATTGACTAGCGTCAACAATTGTTGCTGCTAAGTTTTCACCCGTAACCTTGATACCATCACTAACTACAGAAATTTTAGCCCCCATGGCTTCAAGAAATTCTAAAGTTGCTTTATCTCCCTGTAACGAATCAAGATTCAAATCTGTTAATACAACATCATTCCCAATCGCTCCAGCAACTAGATAAAAAGCCGCCTGAGAAAAATCTGCCTCAACTCGATAGTCATGAGCCTGGTATTCTTGTTTCCCCATTACAATAAAACTTTTATAATCATTATTGACAATTTTAATTCCATATTGATTTAACATCTGCAAAGTTAGATCAATATATCCTTTTGATTCCAACGGTGAAGTGATCTCAATAATCGAATCACCATCTAATAGAGGTAATGCAAATAGCAATCCAGTGATAAACTGTGAAGAAATATTCCCAGGAACCTTATAATGATCGGGTTTTAACTTACCAATTACATATAGATCAAGGATATCCTCTTTATAAAGATAACCAATATTTTGACGCTCAAATATTTCATAAAAAGTATTTAGCGGTCGTTTCCCCAAATTACCGCGTCCAACAAAATGAGCTTTATTTTCCTCAACAATTGCAATTGGAACCATAAACCTTAGCGTCGATCCAGATTCTTCACAATCAATCTCACTATTTTGCTTTGTATAAGTAGTTGTGCCATCAATGATTAAATAGTCATCATATTTCTCTATTTTGGTTCCCAATGATTGCATTGCTTTAATTGTTGCTTGAATATCTTTAGAATATTCAATATTATCGATACGACTGATTCCTTTAGCTAAACTAGCACATATAATAGCTCGGTGAGCTAATGATTTTGACGGTGGTACTTGGACCACACCACTTAATTTAGTCGGTGTAATTTTTACTGCTGTCATTCTATACCCTATCCTTTGCTTGAATTAATGAAAGATTACTTTGATAGACATAGCTATCCCCTATTTCCTTTAACAATACTAACGATAATTTTTTATTAATATTTTTCTTGTCAAGACTTATTGCCTCCAGTAAGTCGGTTGTTTTTAATCCGCTATAAACTGGTAAATTATATTTAATACAAATTTCTTTTATTATATCACTAGTCCCCACTGGTGATAAATCATTTTCTTCGGCAATTTTAGTTAATTGTACCATTCCTATTGCAACTGCTTCACCATGTGAATATTTCTCATAATGATAATATTGTTCAATTGCATGTGCAAGTGTATGCCCAAAGTTCAGTAATAAACGATCCCCGAAGTCAAACTGATCTCTTTCGACTACATCACGCTTAATACCAATGCAACGATAAATTATTTCATCGATATCCATGTATAACTGTTCAAAGTTATCATAACTATTTAACTTTTATCTTTAATACAGCCATATTTGATTACTTCTCCCATCCCGTCATTAATAAAACGCTCTGGTAATGTTTTTAAAGTATTTGGATCAATCAAAACCATTCTCGGATGATAAAAAGCCCCCACTAAGTTTTTTCCTTCTGGTAGATCAACTGCTACTTTCCCCCCTACTGAAGAATCAACTTGTGCTAATAATGAAGTTGGGATTTGGACCAATTTAACACCTCGTAAAAAGGTCGCTGCAACAAACCCGGCTAAATCCCCAATAACACCGCCGCCTAAAGCGATGATTAAATCTGTTCTTGTTAATTTAAAATCTAATAAAGATTTATATAACGATGGTAAAATATCAAAACGTTTAGACTGTTCACCATGAGGAACCGTTACATGCTCAACAATGTATTCTTTATTTAGAACGTTTGTTAATAAATCACCATAATAATGATAAACTTGATCATCCGAAATTATCATGATTTTATTACCTTGGTATATCTCCTTGATATATTTATCAGCTTGGTTTAAGATTCCTTTTTCAATATAGATTGGATAGCTATTTTCTTTTAATGAAACTGTCATTTCCATCGTTATATTTCCTCCTAATTAATTATACTTTCTTTCCAACAACTTCAGCTATTTTAGAAAT
>OATT01001413.1_pt1 | contig 12281 bp, 9 predicted proteins | sample 1476071 | NCBI WGS metagenome assembly OATT01 (sample SAMEA2579989, study PRJEB22360) | human gut metagenome | biome: human gut; feature: human-associated habitat; material: faeces | place: Denmark | collected 2008/2010 | reverse complement strand
ATGTATTAAAAATATAAGTAAATTGAGAAAAAAGAATATATATATGATATAATAAAATATAAGTTTTAATAAGTGTATTATAATATAAGGGGGCAGATTATGTCAGTTTTAGACCGAATATTGAGTAAATCAGACGAAAATGAAATAAAAGTACTGAACAAAATAGTAGATGCCATAGACGCTCTTGAAGAAAAGACTCAAAAACTAAGTGATGATGAATTAAAAAATATGACTAATGTATTTAAAGATAGATTAAATAAAGGTGAAACATTAGATGATATATTAATAGAAGCTTTTGCTGTTTGTAGAGAAGCATCAAGAAGAGTTTTAGGGATGCGTCAATATAGAGTACAATTAATAGGTGGGATTGTACTTCATCAAGGTAAAATAGCAGAAATGAGAACTGGTGAAGGTAAAACATTAGTTGCAGTAGCGCCTGTTTATTTAAATGCATTAGCAGGTAAAGGAGTACATGTTATAACTGTTAATGACTATCTTGCAAATCGTGATAAAGAAATTATGAGGCCTGTATATGAGTTTTTAGGTATGAGTGTTGGGGTGATTCTTGCTAATCAAGATCCAGCAGTAAGAAAGGCTCAATACGATTGTGATATAACATATGGAACTAATAATGAGTATGGATTTGATTATTTAAGAGATAACATGGTAACTAAAAATGAAGATAAGGTACAAAGAGAGTTAAACTTTGCTATAGTTGATGAGGTTGACTCAATACTTATAGATGAAGCTAGAACTCCTTTAATAATTTCTGGTACTGGAGATGAAAGTACTAAATTATATGATATAGCAGATGCTTTTGTAAAAAGCTTAAATGAAGAAGATTATGAAATAGATGAAAAAGATAATGTAATATCTCTTACTGAAGAAGGTATGTCAAAATCAGAATCTTTCTTTGGAATAGAGAATTTAACACATATAGATAATATAGAAATATATCATCATATTAACCAAGCTTTAAGAGCTCATAAGTTAATGGACAAAGATGTAGATTATGTAGTTAAAGATAATGAAATTATGATAGTTGATGAATTCACAGGAAGAATAATGGATGGTAGAAGATACTCTGATGGTCTTCATCAAGCAATAGAGGCTAAGGAAAAAGTTGAAATAAAAAGAGAATCTAAAACTTTAGCTACAGTAACATTCCAAAACTTCTTTAGAATGTACTCTAAGTTATCAGGAATGACTGGTACTGCTAAAACTGAAGAAAGTGAATTTGAATCAACATATAATATGAATGTTGTAACTATTCCTACTAATAAGCCAATACTTAGAGCTGATTTAAATGATTTAGTATTTAAAACTGAAAAAGCTAAGTACAATGCAGTTGTAGATGAAATTATAAGGATAAATAAAACAGGACAACCTGTGTTAGTAGGTACTGTTTCTATAGATAAGTCAGAGTATTTATCTGAACTACTTAAGAAAAAAGGAATAGCACATGAAGTATTAAATGCTAAAAATCATGAAAAAGAAGCTGAAATAGTTAAAAATGCTGGTAAGTTAGGTGCTGTAACTATAGCTACTAACATGGCTGGTCGTGGTACGGATATATCTTTAGGAGCGGGAGATAAAAAAGAAGAGGAAAAGGTTAAAGAACTTGGTGGTCTTTATGTTATAGGAACAGAAAGACATGAAACAAGAAGAATAGATAATCAATTAAGAGGGCGTTCAGGACGTCAAGGAGATCCTGGTACTTCAAGATTCTTTGTTAGTTTAGAAGATGAAGTTATAAAGCTATATGGTGGAAATAGCATAGAAAAGCTTATGAAAAAAATGAATACAAGTGAAGATGAAGCATTAGAAAGTAAGCAATTAGCTAAGGCCATAGAAAGAGCTCAAAGAGGTATAGAAGGTAAAAACTTTGAGATAAGAAAAAATGTTATAAAATATGATGATATAATAAATGAACAAAGAAAAGTTATTTATGCTGAAAGAAATAAAGTATTAAATAATGAAGATTTAGAAGAAGAAATACAAAAAATGGTTAAAGATATAATAGCAGAAACTGCTGAAAAGTATTTAAGAAAAAATAAGGATTATTATGGATTCTTAAATAGCATTCATAGTAGCTTTATGCCAAAGGAATCTCTTATAATACCGGGTATGGACAAAATGAGTGTAGAAGAAACTATAGACTATACTTATGACTTATCTAAAAGGGTATATGACTTTAAAAAGATTATATCTGGAATAGATAAGGTTAAAGAACTTGAAAGAAGAGTTTTACTTGAAGTAGTTGATTCTCATTGGATAGATCACATAGATTCTATGGATCAATTAAGACAATGTATAGGACTTTCAGCTATAGGTCAAAAGGATCCTGTTAAGGAATATACTATACAAGGTTATGATATGTTTGAGGAATTAAATAGAACTATAAGATTAGAAACAGTAAAATACTTATATAAATTTAATTAAAAAAGTAGGCGTAATTGCCTACTTTTTTTATTATGAAAATTAGAGAAAAATTAATTTAAATGTGAGAAAGGTCATAGATAAAATCTATGACCTTTATTGTGAGAAATACGGAAAAAAGAGATGTTAGAAATTTCTTTCTTCCTACAAATATTATACTATAATTTTTTTTAAAAGTCGAGAGTATATATCGTTAAAGTATAAAAAAATTTAAAGTAGTTTAATTACATAGATAACAAATTTTACATGTATAATTTGGCATTTAAGTTCTGTAATATGTCCCATAAATTATCTTATTATGTTATAATAGATATTAATGAGTAAAAATAGGAGGAATATTATGAGAAAAAGGACAAAAATGTTAACTTCTGGGTTAATATCGGCAACTTTATCAGTTCCAAGTTTAGCCTTTGCAGTTGGCAATAATGAAAATTCAAATATTAATATAGAGCTAGAAAAAAGCAGCGTAATATTAGGGGATACATCAAAAGTAAGTATAAGCTTTAAAGAAAAGCAAAGTGCAAATAATATAATATTAAATCTTTCATGCTATGATGAAAAACTTAGCACAACTCTAAACTACAATCCTGAAAATAACACATATGAAGGTGAGATAAAATTTGATATAGATCCAGAATATTTAAATGTGTGGACAATTGAAAATATAGTAGTAAATAGTGATGAAAATGCACAAACTTTAGATAAAAATAAATTAAAAGAATTAGGTGTAAATGTAGATGATTATAAAATAACTCAAGAGTATATCTTAAGTAATGCTGTAGCACCTGCAAACTATCTAAAAAAGGTATCAGCACCAGTTGAAAAACTTGCTGGAAACACAGAATATGATACTGCAGTAGCTGTAAGTAAAAAAGGATGGCCAAATGGTAGTAAAAAGGTAGTTATAGTAAATGGGGATATAATTGCTGATGGAATATCTGCAACACCTTTGGCTGCAACTTATGACGCTCCTTTACTTATAGTAAAAAAGGATACATTACCAGAAGCTATAAATGAAGAATTAAAACGTTTAAGTCCAGAGGAAATAATAGTAGTAGGTGGAGTAAATACTATATCTGAATCTGTATATAACACTATAAAATCAAATACAAATGCTAAAATGAGCCGTATTTGGGGAAATGATAGAAATGAAACATCATTAAGGATAGCTGAAAAAATAGATAAGGATCATGATGTAAATACTGTATTTATAGCAAATGGATTTAAAGGAGATATAGATGCTCTTACAATAGCGGCTAAAGCAGGACAAGATAAACAACCTATAATACTAACTAATAAAAGTACTATACCAACAGAAACTTACTCTTGGATGAAATCAGAAAGTTTAACAAATGCTTACTTTATAGGTGGACCAGATACTTTAGATACTGAAATTATTCATAAAATGGCAGACATAGCTAAGCCAGCTAGTGGAAGTATATACCATAATAGAGTTTATGGTGCTGATAGACATGAAACTAATGCAAAAGTTATAGAAAAGTTTTATACTAAAAGTGATTTAGATGCAGTATTAGTAGCTAGATCAGATAAGTTAGCAGATGCTTTAATAGCAGGACCATTAGCAGCTAAGTTAAATTCTCCAATACTTATAACACCTACTAATAAATTATCTGAGTATCATGAAGATAACTTAACACAAAAGTCAGCTAATGTAATATATCAAATAGGTGGAGCTTTAAGTGATGATGTTTTATCTAAAATAGCATATAAGTTATCAATGCATAATGCAGGAGATAAAACTGTAGTAATAGATCCAGGTCATGGTGGAGCAGATCCAGGAGCAGTAAATAAAGTAGACCAAAGCATAAAAGAAAAAGACTATACTTTAGATACTTCATTAGCTGCAGCTGAATATTTAAGAAAAAATAATATAAATGTAGTGTTAACTAGAGAAACAGATTTACCAAGTAATCAGAAATTATCTTTAGCAGAAAGAAGTAGTTTATCAAACTCTATTAATCCAGACTTACTTGTAAGTGTTCATTTTAACTCTTATAACACTGTCGCTAGAGGAATAGAAGCATTTTACAAGTATAAAGATAGAAATGGTGGAACTAGTAAAACACTAGCATCAAATGTATTAAATAGTGTATTAGAAAAATTTAATCTTCCAAATAGAGGTATAAAAACTAGAGTAGGTGATGATGGTGTAACTGATTATTATCATATGATAAGAGAAGTTAATGCTCCAGCTATAATAATAGAATCATCTTTTATAGATAATGAAGAAGATCAAAAGCTTGTTAACACTATTGAAAAAAGAAAATTATTAGGTACACAAATAGGTAAAGGTATAGAAAAAACTTTAAAATAAATTATTTATTAAATTTGTAAAAAATAGAATATTAAATTTCACATGGCATTAATTGTATTGATAATATATTATTTTTTGAGTATAATATAACCATAAATCATAAAATGATAAAATTTATTCCAAAATGGAGGTTATTATGTCTGAATATGCAACAGGAGGATGCGTTGTTATGGATGACCCATCTTATGTAAACAACATTGATTATAGTAATGTACGAGGCAATGTATTATTTGATGTTTATCAAAGAGTTTTAGACATAGTATTATCAGTAGTAGGGCTTTTAGTAGGGATACCTTTAATAGCTATATTTGGAATTCTTATTAAATTAGAAGATAATGGACCGATAACTTATAAACAGGAAAGATTAGGCAAAGGTGGAAAAAGATTTTATATTTATAAGCTAAGATCAATGAGAACTGATGCTGAAAAATTTGGTGCTCAATGGGCAGAAAAAAATGACCCTAGAATTACAAAAGTTGGGAAGTTTATTAGGAAAACTAGAATTGATGAGATCCCACAGTTATTTAATATATTAAAGGGAGATATGAGTATTATAGGGCCAAGACCTGAAAGGCCGGAATTTACACAGGAGTTTAATGAAGAAATACCAGGATTTATAAATAGGTTAGCAGTAAAGCCGGGACTTACAGGTTGGGCGCAAATAAATGGAGGATATGATATTACTCCTCAAGAAAAGCTCGTAGAAGATATATACTATATTGAGAATAGAAGTATATTACTAGATTTTAAGATAATCTTAAAAACTGTTAAGGTAGTATTAACAGGACATGGAGCTAGATAATTTTAAAAATATTAGATTATTAACCTATAAAGAGGCTCTTTTAAAAAGAGCCTTTTTTTATAGGATATTGCAAAATAAAAATAAAAGGATATGATTAGATATGATAAAAAAACTTGCGTATGTTTTATTAGCTTTATTTACAATGGTTACATTGTCAATAAGTGTATATGCTAATGAAAATTATAAAAAAGAATTTATAAAGGGGACTAATGGTGAAATATCAACAATTATAAATAAGCGAGCTTTTAAAAAGGCAGATGAGGTTATACTTATAAATGAAAATGCGAGTATTGATGCTATAAGTGTAACACCGCTGGCATATTTAAAAAAAGCTCCTATTATAACGACTTCATATAAAAATATTAACCAAGATACTATAGATTATTTAAAAGATTTAGGTGTTAAAAAGGTAACTATAATTGGTGGTTTGAAAAGTGTTTCTAAAACAATAGAAAATAAAATACAAGGTATGGAAATTGAGGTAGAGAGAATTTATGGAAATGATAGATATGAAACTTCTCAAAAAATAGCTAAAATAATGGATAAAGAGGAAAAAGTATCAGAAGCGATAGTTATTAGCTCTTTAGCTGGAATAGAAAATGCTATATCCATATCTGATTTAGCGTGTAAAAATAATATGCCTATATTATGGTCGAATGATAATCAAATACAAGATATTGCTAATTTTGTAAATAAACAAAACTATAAAAAGGTTTATGCATTAGGAAATGATGAAAGATTTACTCATAATGCAAAGCAGTATATAAACAATGTCGAATTAATAAAAGAAATGAATAGATACGATACAAATATAAATGATATTAAAAAATTATACAATGATATAAATAGTATTTATACTGTAAATATAGAATATGGAAATAACGGAGATATAACAAAGTATTTATCATTACCAGCAGCTGCTGCACATCAAAATGTTCCTATATTGATTTGTAATGAGAATTTAACTTATAATCAAGAAGAATTTATCAAAGAAAATGTGGAAAATGTAATTGAAGTAGGAGAAAAAGTAGGGGAATATAGTGTTTTAAATACATTTAAAAGTGATGCATTTTTTAAAGCTATGATAATGGTAGCTGTAATTATAATTATTATTATTCGAGGAATTAAGTCTTAAATAATTATAATAGAAGAAAATGATAAAAATATAAAATTTATAATATTAAAGGAGTGATATATTTGATACCTAAAAAAATTCATTATGTATGGATAGGTGGACCTAAAGGAAACTTAGAAAATATATGCATAAATTCTTGGAGGGAAAAATTACCTGATTATGAAATTATAGAATGGAATGAGCATAACGTAGATATCGAAGAGGAAATAAAAGGTAAAAAGTTTTTGGAAGTTTGTTATCAAAAGAAATTATGGGCGTTTATCTCAGACTATATAAGAGTAAAAGTTCTTTATGAAGAGGGCGGAATTTATATGGATACTGATATGCAAATATTAAAAGATATAAGTCCTATTTTAAAAGGACAGGATGTATTTTTTGGTTATGAGGATGAAAAACATATAAGTGCAGGTATAATTGGTGCAAAAAAAGGTCATAGGTTGTTTAAGCAAATGTTAGATTTTTATGAAAGTGATATATTAAGTGCAGATTTTTATACAATACCAAAATTAATAACACATATAGTAGAAAATAACTTTGAGAAAATAGATAAAAATCATTATGAAGATAATATAACAGTATATGATAGAGAATATTTTTATCCATTTAGTTATAGAGAAGAATTTTATCCAGAATGTATAACAGAAAATACTTATGGTATTCATTGGTGGGGAAAAAGTTGGGCTAAAAAGAGAGACTATTTCCTTGAAACTAAACATTTAAGTGGAAAAAATAAGATTATTAAATGTGCTAAAATATTTGCAGGAAATACACTTATAACCTTTAAGAAAAGAGGTTAATTATGAATAGTTTATCAAAAAAAATAGATATAAGAAAAATAGCTTTTACATTTATTTTGTTATTAATAATAACTAGAAAATATTTGATATCTTTTATTAATCCTAGTATAGATATAGGTTTAGTAAAATCACTTTTATTTTATGGTTCGATTCTAGGACTTTTAATACTGTTTATAACTGATAGTAAGAAAAGCGTTTCAGAAATAATTTTAGTAGGCATTTGCTTTATATTATATTTACTCAATAGAGAAGGTGCTATATTACTAATTGTATTATTAGCTGTATCAGCAAAAAATATTGATGATAGATATATAGTTAAAAACTATTTGATAATGACAGCAATATTTTTAGTTGGTGCACTTATTATATTTAATGTTTTTCCATGGTTAGAACATAATCAAGAGGTTCACTACAGATATATGAAAAAAATAGATGCCCTTGTTGTAAGAATGGATTATGGATTAGGAAATCCTAATGCTATATTTTATTATATGGTAACTATATATTCAGCATATATATTCTTAAGATTTAAAAAGTACAATTTTATAGATAGAATTATATTATTTGCTTCAGCATTTTTCATATACCAAACCACTTATAGTAGAACTGGAGGATATACTATATTTGCAGGATTAATATTTGTAGAGATAATAAGATTTTTAGATATAAAGAATATAAAGCCTTTAAAATTGCTTGCTAAAATATCTCCAATACTAATATCTGCAATAAGCGTAATTACAGGATACTTTTTCTACAATAATAGCATGGTTAATAGATTATTGGCTAGTAGACCTAAGTATTGGAATGTATATTTGGCTCAAGAAGGCAACTTTTTAAGTATTTTTGGTAATCATTATGACTCAACTATCAAATCTTTAAATCCTTTAGATAGTTCATATATATATATTATTTGTGTACTAGGATTATTAACTTGGGTACTATTTATGTACTTATTATATAAAGGTATAGGTGGATTTATAGAAGATGATAAAAAATCATATTTAACTGTAATAGTTATATTCTTAATATATTCTTTTGCAGAAAATTTATTATTAGAAGCTGGACTTAGCTTTGCTGTGGTGCTTTTAATTAAAGACGTTATAATGAGAGATAAAAGAGAAATTGATATATATAAATTTATAAGGAGACAGAAATAATGTTAGTATCACTGATAATGCCAACAATAAATAGATATGATGAAATATATTTATTAATGGACAGTTTAAAAAGACAAACATATAAAAACTTTGAATTAATAGTAATAGATCAAAATAACAATGATAAAGTTAAAGAGATAGTAGATAACTATGTGAATGACATGGATATAAAATATGTAAAAAGTGACAAACCAGGTTTAAGTTTAAATAGAAATATTGGAATTGATATGGCTAAGGGACAAATAATAGGATTCCCTGATGATGATTGTATTTATGAAGATGACACATTAGAAAAAGTTACAAGTTTTTTTGAAAAAAATAAAGATTATAGATTATATAGTTGTAAAACTATGGATTTAAATAAAGTAGATTACTTTAAGAAAATGTATGATGGAGAATGTGATATAGTAAGTACTAATATAATGGATACTTTAACATCAATAACATTTTTCATAAACTTTAAAAATGATAATTACACTAAGTTTGATGAAAAATTAGGTGTTGGAGGCGAATACGGCTCAGGAGAAGAAATAGATTATGTACTAGACTTATTAAACAAAGGATATAAGGGAAGATACTTTGGTGAAAATATAATTTATCACCCAGCAAAGAAACACTCTAAGTCAAAAGAAAAGTATCAAAGAGACTTTAATTATGGAAGAGGTTTTGGAGCGCTTTGTAAAAAAGAAATAGTTTATAGAAAAAACTATAAGTTTTTAAAAGTAATGGGATATAAAATAATTAGAAATATTGGTGGTATTGTTTTAAATAAAGATAGGGATTATCATGATGCAACAATAAAAGGAAGAATTGAAGGATTTAGACAATATAAATTATAAATGATATAGCGAGGACGGTACTTATGAGTAAAATAAATGCATTAATAAATATGATAATATCATATATAATTTATCCATTTAAAAAATCAGAATTTAAGAATAGAAATATTTGGCTTATAGGTGGACATGCGGGAGATATATATGACGATAACTCTAAGTTTCTTTATGAATATATATTAAGAAATCATAAGGATGTAGAAATTTACTGGGTTATAAATAAGGATAGTAAAGTAAAAGATAAAATACCTGGAAAGACCTTAATAAAAGGAAGTTTAAAAAATTATTTATATTATTATAATGCAAAGGTTATAGTATTTTCACATGCTCCATCTGCAGATATAGCTCCTTATAATTTTGCTGTTCCAGTTTTAAATAAATTCCATAAAAGAGTATTTAAAGTCTTTTTAAATCATGGGGCAATAAGTTTTAAGAAAAGAAAGCCTATGAATGCTAAATTAAAGAAGATGATTGATAACTTAATGAAAAGTTATAATATGACGACTGCCATATCAAAATTTGAAAGAGATATTATGGTTAACGAGTGGAAAATGAGAGATGATGCGGTATGTATAGTTGGTAGTGCTAGACAAGATAATCTTCCTTTAGATACTAAACCAGAAGGAAAAAACATTCTATACATGCCTACTTGGAGAGATTGGATTAAATTTGGAGATACTGAATTTACACAAACTGAGTACTTTAAAAATATAATGGATTTTTTAAATGATAAAAGATTAAATGATGTTTTAGAAAAAAATGATGTTAATATAAAGTTTTATATGCACCATTTAATGCACGAGTTTATAGATGATATAAAGTCAAATATAACTGGTAAAAAGATAATATTTTTAGATAAAGATGTTACTGTAGCAGATGAAATTACATCTTCTATAGCTAATATAACTGATTATTCAGGGGTTGCAATAGACTTTTTATATATGAATAGACCTATACTTTTTTATCAATTCGATAAGGAAAAATATAAAGATGAAGTTGATTCTTATATTGATTTAGATAAAGAAATGTTTGGTTATGTTGCCTATAACAAAGATGAGGCAGTAAATGAGTTAGTAAAATTAATAGAATGTGAATTTAAAGTTAAACAAAATCAAGAAGATGCAAGAAATAAATTTTTCAGATATAATGATAATAACAACTGTGAGAGGATTTATAACACTATATTAGAAAAGTTAAATAATATATAAATAGTGAGGAAAATAATATGAATAAAAATTTAGTATCTATAATTACTCCTATGTATAATTCTGGAAAATTTATAAAAGATACAATAGATTCTGTTTTAAGTCAAACTTATAAAGAATGGGAAATGATAATAGTTGATGATTGCTCTACAGATATATCTCCTGAGATAGTAAAATCTTATGTAGGTAGTGAAAGCAGAATAAAATATATAAGAACAGATAAAAACGGTGGAGTATCTAATGCTAGAAATATAGCACTAAAAAATGCTAATGGTCAGTATATAGCATTTTTAGATAGTGATGATATATGGGACAAAGAAAAATTAGAAAAGCAAATAAATTTTATGAAAGAAAAAGATTGCGCAATATCTTTTACATCATACGAATTAATAGACGAAGAAAATAAAAGATTGGATAAAATAGTAAGAGTAGTTCCAAGTATAGATTATAAAACATTATTAAAAGGAAATATACTAGGATGTTTAACAGTTATAATAGATAAATCGAAGTTAGATTTTGAAATAAAGATGAGTGGTGTTAGACATGAAGACTATGTGTTATGGCTATCTATACTAAAAAGAGGATACATAGCATATGGAATAGATGATGTTTTAGCTCAATATAGAAAATCTTTAACGTCGCTTAGTGGAAATAAATTAAAATCGGCTATGTGGACATGGAATATATATAGAAATGTAGAAAAAATACCATTATATAAATCTATATATTATTTCATTAATTATGGTATAAATGGAATTAAAAAAAGTTAAATCTTGATAAATTTTATTTTAAGTTAAATACTTATCCTATAGATATAAATTCATATATAAATTAAAAATTATATAAAATTAGCTAAGTATTCATTGTCATCTAAGAAGTAGTTATTTTAAATAGATAACAATAACTACTGTATAAGGAGAGTATAAGTTATGAATGAACCTTTAGTATCGATAATAACGCCTGTTTATAATGCAGAAAGGTTTTTATCAGACACAATAAAGTCAGTACAAAATCAAACATATAAAAATTGGGAAATTTTATTAATAGATGATTGTTCAAAAGATAATTCAGCTCAAATAATAAAAGAATTCCAAAAGTATGATAATAGAATAAAATATATAAAACTAAAAAAAAATTCTGGTGCATCAGTATCTAGAAATGAAGGTATTAGAAACGCAAAGGGTCGTTTTATTGCATTTGTAGATAGTGATGATATTTGGAAACCTGAAAAGTTAGAAATACAAATAAAATATATGTTAAAAGAAAACTTAGGGTTTACATTTACTTCATATAGATATATGAAAGAAAATGGTGAGCTTACTAATAAGATAGCAAAAGCTCCAAGTAAAATTAATTATAATGGGCTTTTAAAAAATACTATAATAGGATGTTCTACTGTAGTTATAGATAGAGAGATTGTTGACTATTTTGAAATGCCATTGGTAAGAAGGGGTCAAGATACTGCAACTTGGCTACAAATATTAAGAAAAGAAAAGTATGCCTATGGCATAGAACAAGATTTGGTTAATTATAGGCTTGTAGGAGAATCATTATTTAGTAATAAACTAAACAAAC
>OATT01001411.1_pt1 | contig 12294 bp, 14 predicted proteins | sample 1476071 | NCBI WGS metagenome assembly OATT01 (sample SAMEA2579989, study PRJEB22360) | human gut metagenome | biome: human gut; feature: human-associated habitat; material: faeces | place: Denmark | collected 2008/2010 | reverse complement strand
ATGTAAATTACGATACAGGCTTTATTTTATAATAGATTAATTAGTTATCTACTTTTAATAATTTAGTCTCTTTTTTATTATTTGAATTAAATTAGATTTATATTATTCTTCAGTTAGATAATGTTCATAATTAATTTCTTTAATCTCAAGGGGAGAAAAGTTGATAATATCATATGTCGCAATATTTGTATCAAAAGGAGGATTATGTGCGCCAGTAAATGTTTCAAATTCAATTGTTACACGATACATGTACGGTTCAGGGTAATAACCACGTTCAACGTCTATTATTTTATAGTCCCACGATGTTCTTTTACCAGGTCCATATACTTTATTGACCGACTCTTCAATTACACCATATAGAATTCTTTCTACCATCAAATGATATTCTGATAGTTGCTCTTCGCAAGATAAAGAATTAAAAGATGTAGACGAATCATCTGCGAATGCTGTATATTTTGATAAATCATTATTAGAATTGCTAACAAATAGTAAATACCCTACTAAAGTCAAAGTAATTATAACTATTGCTGGACTTTTATACATTACTCTCAATTTCATTCCTCCTATTATGATTATTTTATAGTAATATTATTTTAAAAATAAATAATGAAACACATAAATAGGTTGTTCTTTATTAAATTTCTTCATACATTTTCGCATGAAATGATTTAATCTGTTCTTTCAGTTGTTTATTTTCTACCTCTAATCGTTTGATACGACTTCTAAGTGATTCAATCATCGCATCTTTTGTCTCATCTGTTCGTTCTCTTTTGGTTTGTTTTTGAGTAGGTGATTGTTCTTGTTGGGTTCTCAAGCGCTCGATTCGTTCACGAATTGTGTCATGATTATAGAGAGTGGCTTTACTAACTCCAGATTCTTTTGAAACACTATTGAAGTTAATAAGTTCTTGAGCTAATACAAGCCGTTTAATCGCTTCGTCCACCCGTTGATGAGTCTTTTGTCGTCTTTGTTCATGCACCTGTTGTAAATGAGCTTTACGGTCATAATCAGACATTTGATTCACCTCGTTTTCGTTTTAATCGTTCCAAGTTACCAAAAATGATATCACCTTTTTGTAAGGTATCTAAAATGGATTGATAGGTTTCTAAATTTTTTTGATTCTTTTCTTTAATATCTTCTCGTCCATATTGTTCAGCGTACTGGATGGACCTTGAAGTGGTTTTAACTAAAAGTTCATATTTTTGAGTATCATCTTCTGAGAACCCAATCGCTAAATGATTACATGGTTTTCCTCCATTACAAGTTAAGCAAGGTGGTTCATCCATATAGGGGCAATCTCCTTTGATACGAGCGTGACAAGTACCATAAGGATTATCCATTGCTGTTAACTTATGGTCTCGATAAAGTGTTTCTAAAATCTCTTCAGGAATATCATCACCTGGTTGATATTGAACAATTCGGTCCCCATTGTCAAAACTAAACACTCCTTGTTTTATGACTTCATCAAAAGCTTTTCGCTTAGTATCATCTAATAATTTGGCATATGTCAGTGTCATCTCTGGAGAAGCGTGAGCTAATAATTCTTGTACAACTAAAATGTCTGCTCCATTGTTCAATAATTTAACACCGTAGGTATGGCGGAATTGATGCATTTTAAACCAAAAAAGATTACCACTCTCATCTTTAATTTGATGTTTAACTGCCAATTGATTAAGGTTCCCCCTTATCCATCCTTGAGAATACGGCTTTCCTTTTCGACGACCATGATAGCACACAAAAATATAATTATCGGGATTATTATCCTGATTACTATATTCAATAGAACGTTTAATTTCAACTGCTAATAAATTTGCTAATTCATCATCTATTGGAATGCGGTGTCCTTTAATTTGAATTTTTTGGATATCTGTTTGAATATAATATTTTTCTTTTAACCGAACCAAGCAATCAGTTTTTAATCCTAAAACATCTGAAATCCGCAAACCTGTTTTGAAAGCCGTATAGATAATTGGAACCATATCAGGATGAAGGTCGTTTATATTTTTAAATAATTGTTCCAACACAAAATCAGGAATATAATCAATTTTATCCGCAGATTTTTTAGGTAATTTAGGTTTATCAGAAGAGTATATCAACTTATGCATTGATATCTTAGGAGCGATATCATACTCATAAAATTGAATATCCGTTAAGAATCTGTCAACATAAGTCACTGCTTTCAAAATATAATTCTGAGGATTAGCTCCTTTTCGAGTTAAATTGCTTTGAACATATTCATTTATATAACAGATATATCCTTCAATATGTTGACGTTTTAATTCGTTTAAATTATCCCATGTGGGTTCTACTTGTATTATATAATTCAAAAAATGTGAAACAAAAAATGAATAACTTCGAGCTGTTCCTACTGAAAAATTATTACGGCTCAATAAACGATGCTTTAAATATTTTTTCAAGTTATTTTTAAAATTAAGATTTATGATTTGCCTAAAGTCAATGTAATAAGATGCCGTACTTTTATTATAATCCAATCCATATTTTTGATTTAATACGCGAATATCCCAACGGTCTTTTTCCCATTCTTCTCGCTCGTCACTTAAGTAGGTATACAGTGTATAAAAACTTTTAATAAAATTGACGAACACCGATTTATATTTTAGTTCTCCATAAACTGTGTCTATTTGAGTTTTAACTGTTGAAACCTTATTATCATTCAGCCAAAATATCCATTCCTTTTGAACTTTATCTATATCCATATCTAATAAAGAAGAATATTCAGGATGTTTCTCGTTTAAAAATGATATGAGTTTTCTAAATGGAGAACTCATTCCGTATCCACCTGTTAATTTCCACTTTTCTTCGAATATTAAATGATGAATTAAAAACTTAAATTCTATTTTTATATCTTCGTTTTCAAAATGAAAATCAAAATTTTTAGAGCCTTTTTTAGGATAATTATCTTTGAGTAACTGAAATTGTTTAATCTTGAAAAAAAAGTCTATATTCCAAGTATCATTTTCTAAAAAATAATTGGTTTCAATGTATTCAGTCGTCACCGTTCCATCAGAATGGACTGTTTTTTCAGGATAAGACTTCAATGTTTCGATGAGTAAACTCTGGGGATTTAACTCTTCTTCTGGATGTAGTAACTGTAATGCTGTTGTCATTAAATCACCGCCTATTGTGTGTTTCTATCAAGTTGAAATGCATGTTGAGCCTTTTCCCATTCGGCTCGAATTTCTTCATCTGTCTGATGCACATAAATGTCCATTGTTGTTTGAATCTGAGCGTGACCTAATCTTTCTTGGACCAATTTAACATCTTTGGTCGTTTGATAATAGATTGAGGCATGTGTATGTCGTAAGAGGTGAGGGTGAGCGTCAATCCCTGTCTTTTGTTTAAGACGTTTAAAGAGTGATTGAACATCCGTATATTCTAAGGGCTCTCCTTTATTTGCCCCTTTTAATTTAACGAATAAGAAATTGGTATCGGTCTCTAATTCATCCAGTACCTCATAAAGATAGTCATCATATAAATTCATCAAGTCAGACGAGATTTCAATCTTCCTCTCATTCGTTTTAAGTTTAGCCCCATTTTCTAATTCGCCACGGTCAACTAATTGAATATGGTATCCGATGCGATAGTCTCGTTTAAAATCGACAATATGGAGTGATAAAACTTCTCCAATTCTTAATCCTGTCTCAAATAAAAGATTCAACAAGAATTCATCTCGAACGTTTGAAGTGGCTTGAACTAATTGGACAACTTGCTCTTTTGTTAAAGTTTTTAATTTCTTCTTAGGCTCCTTGACCTTTAATAGATTTTTAGTCACAGGATTTCCTTTTGTAATATGATGCAAGAATCCTTTATATCGTTTCCCATTTCCTACATAGATTTGTTTCATTAACTTATCCGCAACATCAGTTGGGAGCTCATCATTTCGATAGAGATAATCATAAAAATTAGTGACCACTGTAATCGTAAGATTCACTGTCTTTGCCGTTAGTTTAGAGGTCATAGGTGAGGCAGTAATGACTTTTGAATTACGATAGGGGTTCTGTAACCAAGAAACAAACTCTGCCATTCCTTGCAACGTAATTTGTTTATAATCCTTTCCTGTCTCTTCTAAAAAAGTAAAGTAGTGTTTCAATCCATAACAGTAAGTCTTTAACGTATTATGACTTTTACCTGTTTGGTCTAAATACTTGAGATATTTAACAACTGGGGTGATAGGGATACCTTCTGAACCAATTAATAGGTACTTTCGTTGACCTTGAACTTTTACTTCTTGCACATACATGATGTCCCATCCTTTCACACTCTCTTGATTAACTTAATCTTAGATTTCCCTTATCCCCATATTTAATACATATTAAACTAAACTATTTTAACTTTGTTAATCTGTTTAATATAAATGAAAATAGAGGATTTATGCTTCATATTGAACATAATATCCTCTATTAATTATAGTATTGTTAAAACCTCGCCACAGCCTTTTTTTGGCGACATAAAATTTTAGATGCTCTAAGTTCATTCATGGGAACAGGAGAAGTTGATGGATTAGTGGAAGCGGATGAATGTTATCTTCGTTATAGCTATAAAGGAAACCACTCTAAAAGCAAAAGATTTACACTGCCACGTCCAGCTCGTAAACGTGGTGGAGAATCTGTTGGCAAGCGTGGATTATCAAGTGAACAAGTTTGTATTGGAACGGCATTAGATAGAACAGGCAATATTTTAATTGGTATGATAGGAACGGGACGAGCGAAATATGATAATCTAAAACGTTTCTTTGAGGGGCGTATCGCTACTCATTCCATTTTGTGTACCGATAGTGCTCATGGTTATGGAAAATTAGCTAAACAACTGGAATTAGAGCATAAAGCCATTCCATCTGGAAAACACATGAAAGGTATTTATCATATTCAACACATTAATGCGTTTCATAGTAATTTTAAAGCTTTCTTACAAAAATTTAGAGGAGTCTCGACTAAGCATCTAAATAGTTATTTAAAATGGTTCAAGTGGATTGAGCTTTTTAAAGATGAAAAAGAACTTTTGAAAATTCAGAAAGCTTATGTGCAATCACAGGCAAGTTATTCTCTAATATCTAACGAAGCAATTAGAACAAGAGAACCTCTATTTATTTAATTCATTTCTTATATCCTCTGTAATTAAATTGTTATTTTTTGGTATAAAGTGTATAATAGTATTAAGTTACATCTTAATAGGAGGTATGTATGAAAAAGAAAACGATTGCTATAACTTTATTTCCTACTATTTATACAATTATCATAACAATTCTTTCCGCTACTTCTCTTGGTAATACTGGAATGTTAGATGTTAAAGGACTTATGGCTATTTCATTAGTGGTGTTATTTCCTTTGTTAATCCTAATACAAGCCCTTATAAGTGCTTTAAACCGTATCAACATATTCATATCATTAGGAGCCTCTATTATAGCAACGATGTTATTTATTATTAGTTTACATATCAATGACACACGAGGCTTATCTTCTACAATGTATCATTACTGTAAGATATATTTAATATCGGGAATTGTCGGGTATGTAGTAGGTAAACTGATTTACAAATTTAAATCTTCTAAAAAGATTAAAGAAACTGATTAGATAACTTAAATAAAGCGGACAGTGTATCTGTCCGCTTTATTATATTTATTATCAACAATTATCTAAAACACAGCGTGTTTTTTTATAATCTCTCTTACAGTGGCGTAATGTTCTATTGATTAAAGAATTATATTTCATTGCAATTCCATTTAATTTTTTGGAGTGTTTTAAAAAATAGGCGATGTTTTAGAAACAACATTAAAATTTAACAGAGATTTTGAACAACTTAGGTAAGTCCCCTCCTTCTACAAGTGGGGATGAATTGTGGCCCTTTGTGATGTGAGAGAAAAAAATTATATTTTCCCGTCCTAGACGGACTGATCATTTAAGTTTGAGTATTCAGCCTCATACCCGAGCGCTAGTCAAATTGGTGGGCGTATGATATAATCCTGCTTAGACATGAACAGCGATTGCCAAAGGGATTTTAAATGGGTTAATGATTGGGTATTCAGATGACAAAAAAATAAAACACCTAAAAAGCTCCAAATACCTATTAAATAGTCGCCTTGATCGCTTACTGGCGCTTTTTTTCGTTGGGGAAGAGGAGGAATTAATATGAAAAAAAGATGGATGGTGTTAGGTATCATTATTGCATTGGTTATGGGATACTGTCAGATGGTCGCACAGGCAGATGTGGGAGGTTCTTTTTCAGGCAGTAGTTCAAGCAGTGGTGGAAGCAGTAGTAGTGGACGAGGGTCAACTTATCGCTCATATTCTCATTTGCCTTATAGGAGACGATATGGGTCGCAGAATTCGCCTATTGTGTTAGTAGTGATGGGCGGTCTATTAGTTGGTGGATTATTAAAACGCTTCAACCAACATCAACAACAGAAAAACGAGAGCCGAATCGCCTTAGCGCGGATGTGCGATGTAGACCCGACATTTGAAGAGGCTGACTTTTTGAATCAAGTGCAAGATATCTTCTTAAGTGTACAAGAGGCTTGGTCTTCAAGAGACATGCGCTCGGTTCAAGACGTCGAAACGCCTGAACTCTTCAGGCTTCACCAATCTCAATTAGAGATGTATCATCAAAAAAATTGGACGCCTCATGTTGAGACGCAACGCATTACAGGGGTTCGGTTGGTCTCTTTTTTGGAAACGATTAATGAAGTCTCCTTAGTGGTGTGTTTGTCGGCTCGTGTGGTAGATTACACCTCAAATCGGGACGGTTTGGTGGTTGAAGGGGAAAAAGGTAAAATACATCATCGTGATTATCGTTTGCGTTTCACTCGCCCCAAAGAAACCATTCAGGATTGGCGCTTAGATGATTATCGCGAGTGGATGGAGAATGAGTTTTTGCGTTATCAGTAGGCCATGATAAGTAATGGTTTAAGCAACCCCTCTATGTCAAGAACATAGAGGGGTTTTTTGATGTAATAAAATCGACAACTTCGTGTTTCTATCCTTCTTAATCAGCTAACTCCTCTCAATGGATTTGAAATTAATTAAAGAACCACTCTTTAAATTAAATTGCATTTTCTTACTATTTGAATGTATTGATACGTCAACATTTCTAAAAACAACAACAAAGTATAACAGAGCTTTTATTTAACGAAGTTCATTCATAGTAGCGGGATATTATTTTTTGTAGATAAAGAATAAATTTTAGTACCAAGAAATTGATAAAAGCCTCAATGGTTGCAAGGCAACGATTGGGGCTTTTATCATCATCAACAGAAATATAAATACAAGGTCTGTCAATAACCGTTCAGTTATGATCCGTAAACGGTAGGCACTGAACGGTTATTGACTCCATCTACTAAATTATATCTTCTGATTAAGGAAGAAATCAATGTAGCAAGAAAAGTAGGAAAATCAAAACGACAGAACTGTGGTTTTGGTATCCATGCTTTTTATCGTGGTAGGGATATAAGACATGAAGGATATAACCATAGGTATCCCGCTACAAGCAGCACTCTAAATACATTTTATAAAAGGATGTGTTTTAGATAAATGTTATTATTATCAACAATATTATCTAAAACAGTGATTTTTTTAGGAGATAACAAAATCAATTAGCCTATAAAAAATAGTCACAATATCAGGTAAAATATGGTATTATGGAGGTGTGAATTAAGCGTAATTATATTAGAAACTAACTAGGTTTGATAGATATTAGAAAGGAGCAAGTTTATGAAAATAACCAAAATCTGTCCCAAATGTAACAGTAAAGATATTATTAGAAATGGAGGATATTCCAAGATTAAAAAAGAAATTTAAATAATAAAGGAGCGATGGCAATTTATTGTTTTTTTGCCTACATAAGCATCTGATATTGGTTGGGTAGTATGATATAAGTGAGGGATAGTTGATGATTATAGTTTTTGTAGTGATTTATTTGATTTATCGTATTTGTTGTTATGTAAAAAGTAAGAGATTTGATGCTTTGAAAGAATTTCTTTATTTCATACTTTTTCTTTATTTTTCCGTTATAGCTCAAGTGACTATTTTTAAACACGGGCATGTATTTGAATGGCCAAGTAATAGAGTAGCAACAATGCATCGAATAAATTTGATCCCGTTAATTGAAACGATTAAAATGTTAACAGATGGTTGGAATATAGGATATTCTTATTATCAAGTCATTGCAAATATATTATTATTTATGCCATTAGGGTTTTTATTACCTTTATTATTTGAAGATATAAGAAGTTTGAAGAAGGTATTCGTCTATGGTTGTTTAACGTCAGTCATTATTGAAGTTTCTCAAATCTTTACTGTAATGAATGTAGTTGATATAGATGATGTAATGCTCAATACTTTAGGAGCTGTGTTAGGATATGCTTGTTATTTGATTTTTACTCAAGTAGTCCATCGATTAAAGTTAAAACCTTTCGTAGATAAATTAATAATAACTTCAACCGCGACTCCATGGAAAAAATCAGTGATTCCAGTTAGTTTAATGTTGATAGTCAGTGTTGTGATGAGTGTCTATACTTATATTGATGGCACAGTAAGTGCAGATTTGAGTGATGAAGACTTAATTTTAGCAAGTTATAATCCAGATTTAAGCACTTATGTTTTAGGGAAAGAGTATGGAGACTATCGATTTCTTTTACAAGAACATAAAGATTCTTTAGATGTTAAGGTTTATGAAATTGATCAGTTTAATCGATTATCTGCTCCCATGACTTATGGGTACGATTTGATATCAAAGGAAGAATCACATGCACAGGATATTTATAATAAGGTTTGGTTTATTTTTGGATTCAATGAGAAAGCTACTTCAGTGCGTATGACATATATGGATGAATCATATGAAGAAGTATTACCATTAGGATCATATTTAGTCATTTATCCAGAAGATGTAACATTCGATTTATTTATTGAAAATAGTAAGGTTGAATTTTTAAATGCATTAGGAGAAGTTATTGAAAGTACAGAGTTAGAGAACTAATCTAACAACCTTTCACATGTATAAGAAGAGTATATAGTAAAAGCCATCAAGATAGTTAGTTCTTGATGGCTTATTTTTTATTCAATAATTGATTAGATTCCAAAATGAATGATATATTTATTTTCTTTTTTTGCTTGATTAGCTAATGAAATCAAATCATTATATTCTGATTGATGTTGTGAGGACAAAATTTGTATGAACAATTCTATTGACTGAGGAGGTATCAATGTAATACCACAGTATGCAAGACCTTTACCTGGAACTTGAAGTGTATGCCAATAACAAGGTACATTTTCTAAATCCATTAAAATATCTTCAATAAAATCATCGTGAAGCTGAATGCAATGGTATTTCTCAGGTTCAGATACATCAAATCGTTCGTTATTCATAGGCTCATTTTGCATAATTCCAAAGTCATGTTTTGCCATATTATCACCTTTTTTAAAGTTCGATGTATTTCTTGTAAAACACAACGTTTTATTTTTTTCTTAGAAATCTGTAAATGATGTAATACACTACTTCTAAAATGATTCCGTATACGATAACAGGAATAAAAATTGTTACAACAGGCGCACTATTATTGATAGTGTCATAATTGATCATCAGAACAACGCATAATGTAATAACTATAATTACATTTAATATACTCGCAATCTTAAAAATATTTATTGAATTATATTTTTTGGACAATAAAAACTGTAAGACTAAAATAACTATTGTAGTTATCAATATAGCAGTATTAATCATAGTATCCCCCTATAATATAGTTACACTATAATATTAGTATTTTTTACCACCATAATCAATTAGTTTCATACAATTTATTTATAGTAAATTGATAATTTTACCAATATATTGTAGAATAAAGTAACTTAATATTTGATGGAATGTAAAGGTGATTAATATGTTTATTATGGGAGTTGTAATGATTTTAGTAGGTTTTTTTATGATATTTAAAACAGAGATGTTCTGGAAAATTACTGAATCATGGAAGTCTCATAGTTCAATTGAGCCATCTTCTTTATATAAATGGTCTACAAGATTAGGCGGGCTAATCGTTTTAGGTATAGGTGTTGTAGCTGTAGCTATAACTTTTATGGATTAAAAATGATAGTATTGAAAATTACCTTAAATATTGTTATAATTTGGTAAAAAATATATTTCAGTATGAAGGAGGTATTTGGTGACAAAAGAAAATGATTTTTTTTGTGCTAAACATAGGTATAAAGGATTAACTATTGTGTCTTTATGCCCATTAGTTTTAAAGACAATGTTTATTTTAGTTATTATTTCAGCTACAGGAATTGATAGCTTCAATTGGTTCATTACCATTCCAATATGGATTTCTTTATTGATCAGTGGCATTGGGTTTTCATCTGCTAATAAAAAGTGGAATATAGCAGCTTGGATTTCAACACTGATGCTAACACTCAGTTCAATTGTTATCGGATATTATGACTATTTTCAATGGGCATCAACAAAGCTTTGCTTTGGATTATTAATTTTCTTTATGATTATTTTTATTATTAAACGTTTTTTAGATAATAAAATTATTACAACGAAGGAAATTTAATAAAAAAGATTAATCTCAATGTAGTAGTCATCTACTATACTCAGATTAATCTTTTTCTTTTGATTCAAAAAAGGGTAGCTAAAGGTAAATTATCTGTTTTAAAATAGTGTTGATAAAGCATAAAAAAATAAGTTGTATTTAGCTAAATACAACTTATTTTTTTACCCATGTACAATTAAAGGTATTAAACCAACTTACATAAAAAATGGTAACAATAATAGCAAAAATATTCCATATAATCCCGTTTATATTGTCGGTTTTAACTAACATAAATAAATCATAACAATAACAAATTATAAATATAAGTCCAATCCATTTCAAAACTCCCTTTTTGATAAATGAATTTAATCTTAAAAAATTCGGATTATTTCTTTTAATAAGGCCAGTAATTAAGGCGTAAAGATGAACAATAATATTGCACAAGCATATTACTAAAAAAATAGGAACGAAGATTATTAAAGCTGTAGGCTCCATCTCGTTTTCTAATGGAGTAAACATCATGTAATTATAAAGACAGTTTAGTGCGACTACACAGATTGGAATCATCAAAAACCATACTATCCACTTCTTCATTTTTATTTCTCCTTCATCCAAAAGATGGTTAAAATAATTTTTGCACTTATTATAACATAATTACTACCAAATAATATAGATGAATTACATATTATACAAAGAAGGCGGTTCTTGTTCTGTTGAAGCGATTAGAACGAGACTTCCTGCTTTTGTGCAAGAATTGATTGTTATTTTTTGGGTAATAATGTATGATGAGGTTAATAATAGATTAAGGGGGGGGGTAAACTATTGAAATATATAAAATTATTATTAGTCGTTTTAGTCATTCTCACAGCAGTATCCGTATTAATGGGGCATCAAAATAATATGCCTATTATGTTTATAATGTTAGCTATATCGCATGCTGTAAATGGATGGGAAAGGTATCATAAAAATAAAATAGAGGGTATTGTATTATGGACAACAGCAATTTTTACAGCAATATTCTCTGTATCTCTATATTTTTTTTAGAAGCCCATATTAACCTGATGATATAACTCTTAAAATAAGGATAAATTAATTTTAAAGAATAACATAATAATTAAAGCGACCTTCTTATCGGTCGCTCTAGGCAACTATTGGGGGATTTTATTATAAAGATCAAGCTAGTATAAGGGAAGTCAATAATAGTTCAGCATTAGCGCTGAGCCGTTATTTATTTTTGTTACTCCATGTTATCTTCTTATTAGGGAGGAATTTGAAATCACAAGATAAATATGAAAATCCAAACGACAGCAACAGATGTGTTTTGAGTATTCATCATCTTTTGAGATAGGGTTAAAACTTTGATCCCCATAAACATGAATTATCCCGCTACCATGCGTGATTAAACTTCAAGGCTCCTTAATAACAACAAGTAAATGGATAGGCTAATCATGCACTTGCATCATTAGCCTTTTCTTATTGGATATTTAGTCTATAACCAGGCAATCACTAAGCATCAATCCCCTTATTTGCCCATATCGTGCCGATATTGGGGCGTTGGGGTTTGTTGCTTAGCTTTTTTGCTTAACTAAGATTATTCAACGTAGCGGGAACCTCATTAGCATACCTAGCGATTTTCTTCATACAAGGGTTCATGAAGCGGCTACCGGTTGCTATGTCCTAGCAACGATTAGCGCTTCATGATTCTAATTCTAACTTTCTAAAGAGTTAAGACTTCATAAAAAGTGCTCATTCTT
>OATT01001408.1_pt1 | contig 12348 bp, 9 predicted proteins | sample 1476071 | NCBI WGS metagenome assembly OATT01 (sample SAMEA2579989, study PRJEB22360) | human gut metagenome | biome: human gut; feature: human-associated habitat; material: faeces | place: Denmark | collected 2008/2010 | reverse complement strand
CTCTTTTTGTCTTAAAGTTTTGCTGACCAGCCATAGAAAGATGTTGAAGATGGCATCCTCCACATTGTTTAAACAAAGGACACCTAGGTTCAACTCGATAAGGACTTTGCTGATAAACTTCTATTAATCGTCCAATTGCATAATTCTTCAAAACTTTAATAATCTTAATTTTACCAACTTCATCAATTAACATATTCTTGACAAAAACAGGAAATCCATCAACTTTAACAATTCCCTGACCATCGTGAGAATAATCTATACATTTAGCTTCTAAATATTCATTCTTTTGCATTTTGTCCTCCAAAAAAAACGAGCGTAGCCCGTTTATTCATTTGTATCCTTTAAAGTGCTCTCTGCTTTTTCCTTACTCTCTTTATCTTTAACTGATGCAAGGGTATAAGAGAATTCATCATTTTGTACATGTTTTGTTCCAAAGATAGGGAAATCTTTACTATCTTGAGAAGTTAAGTACAAATTCACTTCATATTGAGATACATTATCAATTTTTCCAAATAAAGTACTATACGTTTTTCCATCTTCTTTTGGTTTTCCAACAAGCTTATCTAATGTTTGCACAACATTTTCAGCTATCTTTTGAGCATCTTTTGTCTTCATTCCTGGCTTATATACAATATCCACTTTTAATTGCTTACAAGTTATTTCCAAAGTTATATCTTGAATTTCAGAATGTTCATTCTTAGCAGTATCAATAGCTGCTTTTCTTAAATCATTAGAAATCTCAACAATACCTTGACAACGATCTCCATAAACTGGACCATTATTACGAGATTCTAAGAAAATATAAATAGAAAATGCTATAAAAAGCACACCAAAGACAATCAAAACATAGTGCCACCATTTCCAAACAAATTTCTTCTTTTTCTTTGCCATAGGTTGAATATCCTCTTCTTCACTACTATACTCATCAGTATATTCATATGTATCAGTTACACTTTCATCATTTTGTGTAGCTTTCATATTCTCTAACTCATCAATATGAGAAGTCTCTTGATAATCTTTTTGATCATCATCTTCATCATCAAATTGAAATTTTCTAGCCATAATCTCACCTACCTTTTCTTATTGTACCAAAAATCGAATGAAATGTATAGGTCATTATTTCGTTCTTTCTTTGAGTAATTGAATCAATATTTGATTAGCAATTTTTGGATTCGCCTGTCCACCTGTTTTCTTCATAATCTGTCCAACCAAAAATCCAACAGCACGATCTTTTCCAGCTGCAAAATCCTGAATAGATTGCGCATTATTATCTAAGATTTCATTTATAATTATTTTTAACTGTTCAGGATCTGATATTTGTTTCATTCCATTTTCTTCAATAATAATCTCTGGATCTTTTCCTTCAGCCATTAAACATTCAAAAACTTTTTTTGCTTGTTTAGAAGAAATCGTTCCATCTTGAATAAAAGTAATCATTTTCCCTAAGTATTGAGGTGTTAGTTTTGTTTCACTAATTGCTAAATTTTCCTTATTTAAATATGCTTGAACTTCACCTAACAACCAATTACATACAAGTTTATATTCCTGGCAAGTTTGAATTGTTGCTTCATAAAAATCAGAAATTGCTTTATTTGAAACAAGAATATGTGCATCTGTCTTAGGTAATCCATATTGGTTAATATAAACTTTCTCTCTCTCATCTGCCATCATAGGCAGGTTGTCTTTAATTTGCATAACCCATTGATGATTGAGACGAATTGGTAAAATATTAGGTTCTGTATAATATTTATAATCAACAGCATCCCCTTTAGCACGCATCATAACTGTTTCTCTGCTATCTTCATCAAAACGACGTGTTTCCTGCAGCACTTCACCACCCTGAATTAAAACTTTTTCTTGTCTCAATGCTTCAAATTCAATTGCTTTTTGAACATTAGAAATCGAATTTAAGTTTTTAATTTCAGTACGAATCCCAAATTTTTCACTACCATATGGGCGAAGAGAAATATTCACATCACAACGCATAGACCCCTCTTCCATCTTTGCATCAGAGACATCTGTATAAAGGAATACTTGTCTCAATTTTTCTAAATAAGCAGCTGCTTGAGCACCATTGCGAATATTTGGTCTTGTAACAATTTCAATTAATGGAATACCCGCACGGTTATAATCTATTAATGAATAATCATCAAAATGGAATTGCTTAGCTGTGTCTTCTTCCATATGCAATCTTTCAATTTCAACACGTGTTACGACACCATCAACCTCTATATCCAAATATCCATTTCTACCAATTGGCCTTTTATCTTGTGTAATTTGAAAACCTTTTGGTAAATCTGAATAATAATAATTTTTACGATCAAAGCATAATAATTCATCAATCTCCATGTGTAATGCATGACAAACACGAATAGCAAATTCAACACCACGTTTATTTAAAACTGGCATTGTTCCTGTCATCCCCATATCAACTTCATTCACTTTTGTATTTGGTTCTTCACCAAATGTCACAGGAGCAGCTGAAAACATCTTTGAATTTGTTTGTAACTCACAGTGAACTTCCAACCCAATAACTTGTTCAAAATTCATGTTTACCCCTCCCTCGAAAATTGATTCTTTAATCCTAACGCATTTTCTAACGCATAAGCACAATTGAAAACGGTTTGTTCTTCAAAGGCACGTCCCATAACATTTATCGCAATAGGCATATGATCAACAAAGCCACTTGGTAACGACAAACTTGGTAAACCAGCAAAATTTCCTAATGATAAATGGTTCTCCAAAATCAGATATTCATCACTCAATCGATCATCAGTTGCTTCATCTACTTTTGGTGCAACACTACCACCATTTGGTGTTAAAATAATATCATAATTGTTGTATATCTTGTTTAACTCTGCAACAATTAATCTTCTGACTCTTTGCGCTTTTCTAAACATTCTCTCTTGATTTTCAGTTGCTAAAGCAAGGTTTCCAAGAATAAAGCGACGCTTGATATGATCACCAAATCCATGTGTACGTGAATTGATCATAATATCATCTGTTGATTCACCATCTTGTCTATTACCATATTTAATACCATCTAAGCAAGAATGATTACTTGTTGCTTCTGAATTAGAGATAATTGTATATGTAGGAAGCAATGTTCTCATCAATTCCACAGGCATTGTAACTTCTTCAACAATAGCTCCCAAATCTTTATATGTTTGAATAACCTTCTCAAAATTGGTTTTAATTTCAACATTTCTAATTTCATCACTCACTGATTTAAGAACTGCAATTTTCATTCCACGAATGTCATCAGTTAAATTCTTAATATAACAAGGGACTTCTTTTTGACTTGAAGTCATATCACGATCATCTCGTCCAGCCAATGCTTCAATCACAATTGCCATATCTCTCACATTTCGTGTAAATGCACCTACAGTATCTAAACTTGAAGCATATGGAATAACACCATAACGTGAAATACGTCCCCACGTTGGTTTAAAACCGACAATTCCACAGAATCCAGCTGGTTTACGAATGGAATCACCAGTATCACTTCCTAAAGCAAAAGGAACAACACCACTTCCTACAAGAGCTGCACTTCCACCTGAAGATCCACCCGCGATGCGTGATGAATCCCATGGATTATAGACTGGTCCTGTTAATGCTGACTTGTTGGTTCCACCCATTGCCAGTTCATCCATACTCGCTTTCCCAACTAAACAAACACCTTCTTGACTTAATAAATCAACAACATGAGCATTATAAATAGGTACATAATTTTCTAACATACGACTAGATGCAGTTGTCTGAATTCCTTTTGTATTATAATTATCCTTCAAAACATAAGGGATACCACTTAGTAACTCTTTAAAATCAGCTTGTTCTAAATCTTGATATGCTTTCGTCTTTGTTATTGTTACAAAAGCATTCAATCTATTTTGTTGAATATCAATTTCTTTAAATAATTCATCATAATATGCTTTTGCATCCAATTCTCCAGAAGAGAATAAATGATGAAGTTCTTCTATACTATATTGAATCATTTATCCCACCACCTTTGGTACTTTGATTTGATTTTCTTGCACATCATGTGCATTTTTTAAAGCATCTTCTCTACTTATAATATGATCAGCTACATCTTCTCTTAAGAATGTTGTTTCAATTTCATAAGGAAAAGCAAGCGGTTCAATCCCCTCAGTATCAATAGCTTCAAGAGCCTGAACATGGCTCATAAAAACATTATACTCTTCTAGGAGTGCTGGCATTTCTGCATCACTCACATTAAACATTGTTTTACGTCCTAATTCTTTTAACATTTTCTCTGTATCATTCATACATATTCCTCCTAATACAAGTACGTACTCTTACTGCTTTGCCCTTTATCTTTTACAATAACTGCCTGTAATTGATCTTGTGAATTCACTAAGACGGATATCTGAAAATCATAAGTGAATTTTGTATCTATTGCATCAGCAATAATAGAAGTCAAATACATTAACTCTGTAGATGATTTTATATTTAAATTGGCATTAATAACCATAGATTGAATTTCATTATTCATGTATCGTGCTTCTCCTACAAAACCAACAGCCTCAGTTGCAGCATTTTTAACAGTTCTTTTAATGGTTTCAAAATCAGCAAATGTTGTTTTATCTAGTTGCTCAGCACGCTCACTTGTAAATAATACATTTTCATGGTTCACTTTATTAATTTCGCCAACGTCTTTTTGACAATAACTTTTTAAAATATAATTTCCATCAACGCTACTCGTTGCAGTGTTAGTTGCTTTATACACTGTAATCAGAATAGGTAAATCTTTAACTTTTTTAAACTCATCTGCTTGTCTAATGACATTATAAAATTTCTGAATACATTCTCTCCCATAACTTTCAATATCACTATTACTCATGGGCTCTGCCAAAACACTATTATCACTATTTCGCGGTTCTATGATTAATGAAAATGAAATTCCTTTGAGTGTATATCCTTTTCCATCTTTAACAAAATAATCCTGTTCCTGAACATTTTGGAGCATAATGGGATCTTTGATACCACCAATTGTTGTCCCTGATGCAGGTTGCAAAGAATAATCACTCTTTCTTTTAACCAGTTCATTTTTCAATGATAATTTCAAATATTGTCCTTCACTCATATAGTGATTTGATGTAGAGAAATAATCAGAAGAGAGAATCTGTAGCCCTCTTCCAATTGTCTTAAAATCACTTGTTGCTCCATAATCAAGATAAAAACCTTCTCTAAGTTCACTGTCACCACTCTCAGTTTTAATAATCTTGTAATATGAATCGTCAAAGGAATCCATCGTTGCAGTATCTGTATTGGTTTGTTCCTGAACAGATTCTTTAGCACGATGACATCCAACCAGTAACGTTAATGCCATACATGCGAGAATTAATTTTTTCATAGATTAACCTCCTTTCTAAATTCTTCCTCAGTTAAGACTGTAACACCTAGTTGATTGGCTTTTTCTAATTTGCTTCCTGCATCACGTCCACAAATTAAGAAATCAGTATTTTTAGAGACACTTCCTGTAACATTAGCTCCAAGCCTTGCTAAATAATCCTTCATCTCTTTACGAGTCATCAATTCAAGTGTTCCAGTAATGCAAACTGTTTGACCATTAAATATACTTTCCTGTAACAAAGTTGTTTCTTTCAAATAGTTCATATTTAATCCTAAAGCCTTTAAATTCATAAGAAGTTCAAGACTGGCTGGGTCATTTCTAAAATGATTAATTGATTGTACAATCGTTTCACCTACATCTTTGATGGATAACAATTTTGCTGTGCTCGCCTCAAGCATTGCATCAATACTTTTAAATTCCTTAGATAAATTATCAGCCATCTTAGCTCCAATCCCTTTGATACCAAGACCAAACAATAATTTTTCCATTGAATTTTCTTTACTTTTTTCAATAGCCGCAACCAAATTATCCATAGATTTCTTTCCAAAACCTTCAATATCCATGATCTCTTGTTCATGTTTATATAAATCATAAATATCTTCAATATTTTTTACAAAGCCTAAATTATAAAATTGCTCAATAATCTTTTCGCCTAATCCTTCAATATTCATTGCATCTCTTGAAGCAAAGTGAATAATACGTTCAATCTTTTTAAAATCACATTGATCGTTTAAACAATAATAAGCAGCTTCATTATCTTTTCTAACCAATCGACTTCCACAATGAGGACAGTATTCAATCATTTTGAATTTCTCTTCACTTCCATCACGACGTTCTTTTAAAGAACGAACAACTTCAGGGATAACATCTCCTGCTTTTCTCACAACAACATAATCACCTATACGAATATCTTTGTTTTTGACATTATCTTCATTATGTAAAGTGGCACGTTGAACTGTACTTCCTGCAACACGAACTGGTTCTAATATAGCATTAGGTGTAATTTGTCCCGTTCTACCAATCGTAAAAATAATATCTTTGAGTTTTGTAACAACTTCCTCTGCAGGAAACTTGTATGCAATTGCCCATTTTGGAACTTTAGCTGTATATCCCAAACGAACTTGTTCTTCAAGATTATTGACCTTTATAACAATTCCATCAATTTCATAAGGCAAAGTATCACGTTTTTCTGTCATCTCTTGGATAAATGCCCAGACATCTTGAATATCAGAAGAAACATGTGTCATAGGATTTGTTTTAAAACCTAATTCTTTAATATAATCTAAAGCTTCTTTATGGGTTGTACACCCCACTTCTGTTGCAGTTGGAACCATATATAGAAAAGCATCTAGCTTTCGCTTAGCAGCTATTGTTGAATCAAGTTGACGAACGCTTCCAGCTGCTGCATTACGAGGATTGGCAAATAATGCCTCTCCTGCTTTCGCTCTTTCTTCATTCAATTCATTAAATGATTTTTTAGGCATAAATATTTCGCCACGCACTTCAAAATCACCATCATAATCAATCGTTAAAGGAATTGACTTGATTGTTTTGACATTATGTGTAATATCTTCTCCAACAGTTCCATCTCCACGTGTAGCTGCATAATCTAGACGTCCATCAGCATAAACAAGTGAGACAGCCAAACCATCTATTTTTAATTCACAAACATATTCAACATTTGGATATGTCTCACGAATTCGTTCATCAAATGCCATCAATTCATCTTCATTAAAGATATTACCAAGTGATAACATCATTCTTTCATGAGTAATCTTTGTAAAACTATCTAAAACCTGTCCTCCAACACGTTGACTTGGAGAATCAGCAGTTAGCCATTCTGGATGTTGATTTTCAATTGCTTGTAGTTCTTGCATTAAGCGATCATACTCCTGATCACTTACTGAAGGATTATCCAAAACATAATACTGATAATTATATTCATTAAGTAATTTTTTAATTTCTATCAATCTTTCAAAAGTCATCTCAGTACACTCCATTTCACTTGCTCATTATAACAAAAATACCTATTGAATAAAACCATAAACATCAAAAAAATATGATTCTCAATATTTCTTTGATTTCTATAGAATATCACAATATTGTTCCCTATTTCTTAAGAAATTATAAATATGAATACACATCTCAACTTATCTTTTAAAAAATTTGTATTTTTACATAAAAAGATGAAAATAAGTGTAGTTAAACTTATCTTCATCTTGCTCAACTAATTCGATAACTTCTTTAATGCCTTATGATGAGCCATTAATGTTTTGATTCCATAAGGAACAGAGAATGCTATATCTAATGTATTCCCATTAACTTTAACGATAACGCCTTTACCAAAAGCCTCATGTTCTACAAAATCTCCCTGTTTCCATTCATCTACCTCATTATCTCCTATCATTTCTTCAACAGTAGGTCCTAAATGTAAATATTCTTTAGGTTTAAACTTCGAAGGATTCCCAGCATGTTCAACCTTATCACTGCCAATTTCATCAATAAATTGAGATGCCATCTTAGGAGAATTTGTAATAAAATTAAAACCTTGGCTATCAGTTAAATAAAGACGTTTTTTAGCACGTGTAAAAGCGACATAAGCCAAACGACGTTCTTCCTCCATGCCATCATCACCACTTTCAGAAACACTTCTAAAACTTGGGAATACATCTTGTGATAATCCAACGACAAAGACATAATTAAATTCTAATCCTTTTGCCATATGTATACTCATTAGTGATACATACTCGTCATCAAAAACATCATCTTGAGAAGTATATAAAGCAATATCCTGTAAATAACTTTCAAATGTTGGTGTATCAGGATGCGTATTCATATAATTTGCAATAGATGCTTTTAATTCCATAAGGTTTTGAATACGATTATCATCTTGATCATTTCTTAACATTTCAAAATAACCAACATCCCCCAATAACTTTTCAAAGACATCTGGCAAAGAGAGACTAGATGCTTTTGCATTCTCAATACATTTCACAAATTCAATCAATTGCTTCTTGGCTTTCCCAGACAAACCTATCTCATCTGAAAAAGTTGTTAAAGCTTCATAATTAGAAATACCATATTCTATTGCAACATTTTGAATTCTTTCTAATGTCTTTGCACCAACGCCACGAGAAGGCACATTGACAATTCTTTCAAAAGAAAGATCATCTTGATTAACCATCAAACGAATATAACTTAAAGCATCTTTGATCTCCTTACGATTGAAGAATTTTAATCCACCAAATATTCTATAATCAATTTGTCTTTGAATTAATTTTTGTTCAAAAGAACGTGATAAGTAGTTCGCACGATAGAGAATGGCAAAATCATGATAGTTAACACCTTCTTCTTTATGAATAATTTCTTCAATGGTATCACATACAAAGTTTGCTTCTGCTTCTTCATCAACCCCTGAATAATGTAAAACCTTAGGTCCATCATCTAATTCAGTGAATAATTCTTTTTCCATTCTATTTTTATTTTTTCTAATAAGATTGTTAGAAATATCTAAAATTGTTTTGGTTGATCGATAATTTTGATCAAGAATAACTGTTTTGGTATCAGGGAAATCTTTATCAAAATTCATAATAAAATGAATATCAGACCCCCTAAATGAATAAATTGTTTGATCTGGATCACCAACCACACATAGTACTGCTTGTCCTGATAAATATTTGATGAGTTTGTAATCAACTTCGCTGACATCCTGGAACTCATCAACATGAATATATTGAAAACGTCTCTGCCATCTTTCTAAAATCTCAGGAAAGTTTTCAAAAAGCTCTACCGTCTTCAATAAAAGATCATCAAAATCCAACATGAAATGCTCTTCTTTATATTTTTCATAATCATCATAAGCAATCGCCTTTTTTTGTTCACCAATATAGTCTCCCGCAAAAGACATCGCTCTTTCAGGTGAAACACCTGCAATCTTATATGCAGAAATATAATGAATGCAACTTTTCAAGCTAATTGTTTTAGAATCTATTTGACGCTCTTTGAATATTTTCTTTAATAAAGACTTTTGGTCCTCTTCATCCATAATAATAAAGTTATTTGGATAATTTAATGCTCTAATATTTTGTCTTAAAATACGTACACATAATGAGTGAATAGTACATAACAGACTTCCCCCAGCATAATCACCTAATAAACCAATAACACGCTCTTTCATTTCATTTGCTGCTTTATTCGTAAATGTAATTGCTAAAATATGACGTGGTTCAATACCAACTTCTTCAATCAAATAAGCAATACGATATGTCAACACTCTTGTCTTTCCACTTCCAGCACCTGCAATTATACGCAAATGTGAATCCAAATATGTAGCTGCTTCTTTCTGTCTAGGGTTTAATAATTCATCTAAATTCATATCATATCACTCCTCATTTTTTCATTATAACAAAGATAAGTGATGAAATCTATCATCACTTATCTAAAGATGAAAAATCCTAAATATTTATGTCAATAAATATGAATTGATTATTTTCTTCATCTCAATTTTTATATCTACAAAATATAAAACAAGCCTATTCTTGACAAGAAATCTTTAATGATGAATTTTAAATGTGTCCCCTGCTTTTTTATAAACAAGAATACATGCAATAATACAATAACAAACACAAAAAACAATACAAATGATTCCAAATGAAAAAATCGGTAATGATAATTTTGTAAATGCAAAACAAATAACATATGTTAACGAAACAATAATTGAATAAACTGGATTTTTCATTTCTGTATGTGCATTATAGGGCTGTAAAAGGTAATATAAAATTAAATAATGTGTTGAAAAGAAGACGCTCATAGAAATAAGCGATACAAACGCAATCAGTGCATATGGCAATTGATGAAATCCACCACCTATAATTAAGACAATCCCATAACCACCACCTAATATAACCGTTGGTAATAGATTAATCTTAATCATCTCTCTTAAGCGAATTTGAAAGAGTTTCAATATATTTTTAGGAATACGATAAAATGTATAAGTCAGCATAGAATGATCACAATTAATAAACATGGCTTGTGTCACACTCTTCGTTGTATTCATTAAATACATAAAAAATACAAAGTATGGTAAATAGGTTGTCAGAACTTTATATATATTAACTTTTAAAGATATATCTGCATGAAGCATAACGACAATCAATAAAACAGTTGCAGCCAAAACAATATAAGCCTGACGTTTTGCAGCACGCCATAATATTTTTTTATGTCTTTTCATAAAGAGTTCATTAAAGTATTCAAACCCTGTTTTATGACTCATTATCTGTGTATCCATCGTCATCATCTTACGATAAGAATCATTAACAAGATCTTGGGTATTCATATTGATGAGTGTGCTCACTCCTTTTAATAATTGATAACTAAAAGTATGATAACATGGATATTTAAAGATATAAATCATTCCCCATATACTCAAACATGCACTTGCGATGAATACCCCTATGAGTATACTTATAGGCATAACAATATTTAAAAATATCAATCCATACCCCAATAATAAACATATAATACAAAAAGCAATAACACATGGAGAATTATTATTTTCAGTACGAACTCTATGATTCTTTTTGAAATCATTTAACCGATAAACAGCAACAATAAGTTTTAAACCAACAATAGCAACTGTCAAAACACCAACAAACCAGATGGGATATTGTAACTCTATAGAAAGATAAAAAAGACAGGGAAGCAATCCAACACAATGTCTTAAGAGTGTATATAGATATTGTGATAAAACAAATTGTCTACCATCCATTTTCATGAGAATCACAGCGTAATATTTATCCTTGGTTGGTTCAAATATACCTGTATTTAAAAAGGCTCCAATGATGCTCAAGAAAAATAATAATTGTAAAAATGATGATGTATTCATATGCCCAAACCATTCTAATGGCAGCATAAACATAAGAGTAAAATAAAGTATTTTTCCTAAAAAGATAGAAACCATTTCCCAAAGCACACTAACAATATTAGCAAACACTTTTAACCCATAATGTTTATATAAGGAATTTGGAAGGAGATGTTTCACAACAGGAATATGTTTCAAAGCATAAATAATGGTATTCACTCGATATGTACCTTTTAAACGATAAGAAATCCTAAATGTCTTAAACATGATCTCCATCCTTTAAAACACGAATAATCTTTTCCTGGAATGCCGCATCATCTAAATCCTCTTGTGTTATCAAAGATAGCTTGCCATTATTTAAAATAACGATTTCATCACACAAATCAACTGCCAATTCCATAATATGTGTTGAAAAAATAAGAATATGATTTTGTTTAATCCCTTTTAAAAGCTTCTTCATTTCATCAGCCACAACAACATCTAAAGATGTTAATGGTTCATCTAATAATAAAATATCTGGTTCAGCAATCAATTGAACTAACATCTGCATTTTATTCTTCATCCCATGAGAAAAATCTTTCAATAAACGATCCCTATCCTCTTCAATAATATTAACAATATCAAAATATTCATCAATACTTTTCAAATGATGAATATCCTTTTGATTAATTTCAATAAAGAATTTCAAAAATTCTCGAGCGGTCAAGAATTCAGGAACAGTCGGAGTCGATAGAACATAACCAATATCACTCATCGTCACTGGTTTTCTTCCTTCATCTTCAATATAAAATCTTCCCCCATCAATTTCAATATCTTGATTTATACAATTAAATAATGTTGTTTTCCCAGCACCATTTCTTCCTAAAAGCCCATATATTTTCCCTTGTTTAAAACGAAAATGAATATCCCTTAAGACCAACTTCCCTTCAAAATGTTTTTGAAGGTGCTCTATCACTAATTCCATAATATTCCTCCTCATGACTTTTAGTATATCATTGATAAACTTTTCTTACAACTTTAAAAAGTTATATCAATAGATAGTTCTTCAGGCAATGATATTATTTCCTTTCCAAATGAAACATAACATCAAAATAGAAGAAGAAACTATATATTC
>OATT01001399.1_pt1 | contig 12392 bp, 16 predicted proteins | sample 1476071 | NCBI WGS metagenome assembly OATT01 (sample SAMEA2579989, study PRJEB22360) | human gut metagenome | biome: human gut; feature: human-associated habitat; material: faeces | place: Denmark | collected 2008/2010 | reverse complement strand
TCATCCTGCTCCTGATCCACGATGTCCGGGCAGAAGCCGTACTGCTCTGTGGCAGCTTCCATGGCCTTCTCCCTGGAAACAGGGGCCGGGAGTAGGAACTCCAGCTCGTCGTGGCTCATGGCGGCAGGGATGGCGCCATACTGCTCAAACCAGTATTTTGCCGCTGCCATCAGCTCCGGCGTATCCGGACACTCATTCCAATTTCCAAAAGGCAGACAGGCGAAGATCTCCCAAGGGTTCTTTACCGGAATTTTAGCCAGAATAAGAGGATAAGTCATATGGCGATCCAGATCCCAGCAGCTGGAAAAACGGCAGTTATCATAGCCGCCCTCTATTGTACCAAGAACTTCCTCCCAGTTCATGTCATCATCCTCTGCTTCTTCCTTGCGCTGGCCGATCAATTCTTCCAAAATCGCCTTTCCGTCCTTGACGGGAGCGGAGAGCATCTTCTTTCGATACTCCTCTACCGTTTTGAGGTCAAATTCATAGTAATCTGAGTCATGCTCCGGGTCAGCGTTCATTACCAGGCACTCCAGCAGCGTTTCATCATCTGCTCGAATAAGGACAGGAACAAAGCCATCATGGAGACTGTCCCGCTTGGCATAGCTGTACGTTGCCATAACAGGGTCATCATCTGCCATAGCGGGAAAATAAGTACATTCGCAGTCCAAATATTCCATAATAGCCTGGGCCGTTTCGGAAGGCTCCAGGGTATCCTCGTCAAAGTTCTGTCCCTTCCAGTTTTCAAAACGTTCTCCAATTACCTTTGCCATAGCCTGATAATAATCCTCGTCAAAGGGAATGAACAGATAGGCTTCGTCTTGAATCTCATCAGAGTAATTGCGTTCCTGCCCGATGACGCTGATTGCGTAGTTGTCAATGTCACTGGGGAAATAGGGACTGTCCGGCTCCCCATAGTAGTAGGAAGCAAATGCCCGGCCAATTTTGCTGAACATTGGGCCGGCCAGCTGCCCGTCCAGTTCATCTCGGATAAATTCTCGCAGATCCACGCTGGCAGGATCAGCCTTGACCTTTTCTACTGCCTCTCCGTACTCCGCGAGGAATTCCTCGCCCATCAGGTCATGCTCCATGCACCAGCGCAGGTAAATGGCCATATGGCTGCAGGCATTGATTTCATCCACCGGAAGAGCCTTTTCCTTAATGGTTTCCAAGTGCCAGCTGGCATCATCCATTTCCACCACACAGTCGTCATCACTGCCACCATCTGGCTCGCTATCCAACGGTCCCCATCCGATTTTCAAAGTCATCTGGTCCTCTGGCAGAGAGACACCGGAGCTGCGGGTAATGGTATGCTTATCGTCTGCCGAAAAGCCGATGGTCTCTCCATCCTTCAGCGTCACATCACACGCCAGCACATAGGAGGCAAGGCTTGCCAAAAAGTCCCGCAGATCCTCCGGCCCGGCGTCGGTGTTCAGCACCTCCATTTCCTCCTTGCCGAACACATCCATGCCGTAAGTATAACCGTTCAAACCGCCCTCGCTCCGGTACAGGCCGAACCAGATCCAGTTAAAAATGGGCAGTTCGTCCTCTTTCATCATACTGGCGAAGCCCTCGTAGAAGCGGGGTTCAAACACCACACCGCTGGTAAATACTCCGGTAACATATTTCTGCTTACAGCACACTGCCATTGCCTTCGTAAACAGCTTGCCCCGTTCCAGCAGTGTTTCCTCCTCACCAAGTACCGCTACCATGATATGGGCCTTATGCGCTTTGGCCGCTTCTACGGCTTCTGGCCACATATAGTTGTTTTCGGCGTTGATCTCTGCTTCATTGTCCGGGATGTGACCGTAGAAGAGTGTCACGATCAGCATCATGCCGCCGCCCCGCATTACCACAGCGTCATCACTGTTCTCACCATCTTCGCTGCCCTCTTCCGGCCCATCATCCACAATGCCCCATTCTTCCTGCAGATCCCGGATAAACTGCTCCTTGTCCCACTCTGCTTTGGAGAGGAGCACAGACCCGGCAAAGGAACCCTTACAGTCGGTTTCCTCCTCGTCACTCTCCAATGCTTTTATTCCCCATACTCCCATGCTGGCACCTCTCTTTCTTTCGTTTGTATCAAGCTTCTGTCGTCACTCATGGTTCTCCACCCGGATGACAGGTCGGTAAAAGTCATAATCGCCATTCAAGGCATTATCTTCCTGCACTTCCGGTTTGCAGTGGGGCGAACATGGCAGAAAGCCGAGAAACGGCCCCAATCCTCCGCAGATATTGCATCCGCCATCGCCGCCGCAGGTGGTAAGTTCATCAGCCTGCACCACTTCCCTCATATAGGGATCGTAGGAAATGGACAGACCAAAGAAGTTGGGTTCTTCCATGTCGTAAGGCCTGTTTTCGTCCTCATCCATGTCCTCAAACCAGTGCAGACGCATGGAGTAGTCTAACCCATCTCCCCATGGGAACAGGGTCCGGCACCCGCCGCCGCACAGGTAGGCCCACTCATCTGCTGTGGGCAGGGAGAAGCCTTGCTTTTGCAGCCTGACAAGAAGCTCATCGTAGTTTGTGTGGTTATAGATCCAGGTCTGAAATCCATCTTCCATCCGTTCTATGCGGGCCGACTGATGCAAAGTAAGACTACTGCTGTCACTCCAGGCAAAATCCCGGAACTCCTTCAGCCAGTCAGGATGGGCAGTCAGTCTGGGATCGTCGTTCTTGACCGGCTCCCAGTTGATTTCCTCCAGCTTCCGGCCTGCCAGCATGGGACCGATGGCCACTTGCCGGACAGGAGCCATGCTCTCTCTGATGAAGTCTGCCGGATTCTGCTCTATTTCCCATTCCTGGAACAGGTACTCCAGTTCCTCCCGGCTCTCCTGATTCAGCCCCACAGTAAACTGCTCCCAGCCTAATGTAACGGTATCGCCTGGGACAAAGACGAATTCCCGGCCATCTTTCCTGAATATGCCAGTAGTACAGCTCTGGCCCCAGCGGTCAAAGGTATGCAGACCGAGAAAAGTCATATCATAACGAGCAGCCAGGCTTTTCATCAGCGCCTGCTTCTCGGTGGTTTCCATTTGATTAAATTGGGGGCGAAATAGTTTTTCATTCATAGCAAGTCCTCCTTCAATCCTTTCTGCGTGTTCCAGCAGATAGCTCCGGCCATCCTGCTTGGCCCGTTCCAAATATTGTGGAAGCAGGTCGGAATGGATGGCATCCAGTGAAACCAGAACGGCGATCCGCTGGTATTCCTGAAGTTCAGGAGAGTAACAGCTGCGCTCCCAAAACAGCGGAGCGAACTGTTCCACACAGTCAGGGCGCAGAGCGGGCATCGCCAAAAGCGCCCGACGGCTCACATATTCATTGGGGTCCTTTGCGAAATCCAGAATCATATCTTTGGCTTCCTGACTGCAGGGATATTCCGGCAGATAGGCGGCAAACTGCCACTTGGCCTCACTCTCATTGGAGGCGGCGGCTCTGCGGCAGAGGCACTCAAACCATTTGGTCTGGGAAGCGGTTTCCTGTATAAATCCCTCTGCTTCGTTGTCCCTGGCAATCAGATAGACCATCTCATCCAGCAGAACGCTGTCTGCCGTTTCTGCATCCATCTGGGTCAACACATGGCAAAAGGCACTGTAAGCGTCATTCCAGTATGGATAATCGACTTCCCACATACTGCCGTTCTCCTTGGTGGTTTTTCCGGGATAAGTAATTTCCTGCCACTGATGAAATTTTCCTGCCTGCTCCAGCAGGCACTCCCTGATATTCTTTGCCATACGCTTACCTCACGATTCTTTGCACCATTTCTCCACTTTGTCATTCTGAGAAGCCCGTTCTGCACTGTAAACCGCCTCTGTCAGCAGTGCAGGAAGTTGATCCCTATCTGCCGTTTCATACCGCTTGACCGGATGCGCCCAGATTTTGAATGGCGGGCGCGGAGCAGGTATCCAGGGCAAGATTTCCCATTCGTCCTCCGGCTGGTTTCCGTATTGGCAAAGGTCTTTCATTACTTCAACGCCTGGTCAAGTTTCATTTCTGCCATACCGTACTCCAATCGCAAAGCATTTCATTCTCTGTCACTCGGCGAAGCTCGTCCCGTACCTCCATCAATGCAAAGCCCAGCAGGTTTTGTCCACGCCACTGCACGGGGTTCTGGGCCTCCGGGGAACTGGCCGCTAGGCTGATGCCCCAGATGTTATCGTAGGGGCTGGCCTCCACCAGCGCGCTGTCCCCAGTGGAGAGGAGAAACTCCCGCAGGTCCCGGTTCTGGCTGAATTTGCACCAGTTGCCACCCAGCACAATAGCGTATTTGAACTTGTCCCATACCTTCTGGTCAAAGCTACGCACCTTGCGGCCCAGGGCCTTGATCTGTTTAGGAACGTTGCATTTCAAAATCTGCTCCCGGATTTCACTATCGCCAAACAGCTGGGCTTTGCCTGCCATCATATACTGCTCCATACAGAGATAAGCGTCGGCGATGGACCAGAAGTCCTCCATCCACCACTGGCTGAGGCAGCTTTTCGTTAGCCGGCCGTCCTCGGCAGGCTGATGGCCCCAGAACATGTACAGTTCCCGCGTTCTCCCAGCAGAGAACTCCTGCTGGAGCCACTGCCGCGTGTACCTTGGCTGGCCCTCCGGCTGCCACACCTCCACAAAGAAATCGCCGTACTCCAACACTTCAACTCTGTCCTCGTCATCCCACCAGCCTTTCCAGGTCATCGGTTCGGGAAAGAGGGTGCGGTATTCCGCCTGTTCCTCCGGTGAGAGAGTATCCAGCCAATCGCCAAATCTATATATGTAATCCTCTCCATAGCCCATGCGCCAGCCAATGGAGTATCGCTCGCTCTCCCGGTGGGCCAGCCAGGGGGGAGGCATGATTTTCTTATCTTGTAGTGCCATAGAAGTTCTCCTTTTCTGTTAAGTGTTATTGCAGTTCTTCTTTCAAATCCAGTGGAGCACCGTCCAGAGATGTGATCTGTGACAGCTCTGTTTCCGTCAGATTTTTCAGGAAAATGCAGTATTCATTTGGGTATCCGCCTACAAACTCCATTTTGGGCATCCCGATCTGATGTGAATCGGTGATCCACAGGCAAGGCTCTCCCGTTGCCCAAAAGTGAGTCAGAGTAAGAATTTGACCGTTGTAAATTACTTTCTGTTCCATCCTCATTTCTCCTTCATTTTCTTCAGCAGTCTCACAATCCTCTCATCTGTCTTTCTCTAAATAAAATCCCCACACGCAGTTGGAGAACTCTCCGGCGGCAAAGCGGCGGAGCTGTCCGTCAATCTCCACCTGCCAGACCTCGAAGATGTGGTCCTGGTGATAGACAGGGTCTTTGACCTTTACCCGCTTGCCGGTGGTTTTCCAATCATAGTCAAAGATATTCACACCGAACAATTTGCATTGGCCGTCTGGGCCAAAGGTTTCATATTCCCAAGCCATGTAATACCTCACAATCCCGTGCGCTGCCAGCCATCCAGCCGCTCCTGCACTGCGTCAATCTTCCAGCTCTCGCCCACTCGCTTCATGAGGAAGCGGCGGTCAAAGCCGGTATTTACCTCTCTGGTGTAGATGTAGAGCTTATTTTTCGTGATCTGCTCCGCGTCAAGAAATGCTTCCCTGTTGCAGGTACCCTGCGGGCTATATGAGAGGCCCAGGGGCCGGCAGCCAGGACGGGGCGTTTCACTCACATACTTCTTCCAGATCGCCAGCAGGCGGGGAGCTGCCTCGGCATCTTCAAATCCGGCCTGCTCCATGTACTGCTCCCATTCCGTCATTTCTGCAAAGAAAGAGGACAACACCCTGCGGCATTCCGCTACAGCCTGTTCATCCAGCCGGGCTGGCTTTTTGGCCTTTTCCCGTTGGATCTGGGAAAAGTGTTCCATCTGCTCCTTGTAACTAGCCTCAATGTCGATGAAGCGCACATACATAGCGCAGACTTCGCCCTTGGCGTCGTAGCCAAAGCAGACGGGATAGCAGCCCATTCCGGCGTCTATGAGGAGCCTTTAAAAAACAGGCTGCCGCACTCATCACAAAGAGCCCGTTCTTTTTCTGTCATGGGGTTCACCAGTCCCGTTCCCGAATGGCCTCCTCGATGTCAATGGGGATGTCAAACCACTCCAAAATATAGGCCACAGTAACTCCAATACAATCTCGCGCCACCGTTTCAATCTCGCTGCCATTCTCGTCAAATTCCTCCTGGAGATCATTAATGCCGCAGACTGCCTCGTCCAGCATCTCCTGCACCGCTTCCGTGTTGGTTTCGCCGCTCTCCAGCAGGTCAATGACCTTCTGGAGTTCCTTCTTTACCTTGTCTACCAAAAAAACAGGATAGTAATCATCCTGGTACATCTCGTCCAGCAGTTTATAATTTGGGTCAAATGCTTTCATTGCGGTTTCTCCTTTCTTGACTGTAATACTCAGCTCAATCTCACCGTCGCTATGCGCCAAACAGTAAAGTCCCGTTTCATACTTTTAATAGCACTGAAGGATCAGCCAGATTCGATCAAAGCGGCGGGCTGCCAGGTCCTCTTTGGTAATGTAGAAATAAATATACCCACAGTCTCCGAACATGAGTTCAAAATCATCACCTTCCACTGTGTCCATCTGGAATAACAATACCCAGCGGTCTCGAGCCGTTTCCTCCGCCTTTTGGCGGATACCCTTTGGGATTCTATTCCAGTTTTCTGGATTGCCCAGACAATATCCCTGGGATACCAGATCACACTCTTCGAACATGCTGTTCTGGATCACATCGGGCCAGCCCAGCAGCTGGGAATTATTTTCCATCTCTTTTGAATCATCTTCCATCCATTCAGCCCACACCTCATCAAAAGCATCGCAGTCTTTCTCATCTGGAAACACTTCTCTGAAGTCCTGCCAGGAAGGATAAGTGATTTTTGAGTCCAACTTAATCTTGACCATAGGAAATTTGAAGTCCTCCTCCATATCCGCAGGAAAGTCTGCCGCGGACAACGTGGAAATGTCCTCAAACCAATAGACGCGGGCGCAGCCTTTGTCCTTGGGGTCATAGCCCCAGCACTGGGTATCTGTTTCATAGAAGAAGGAAAGCAGACCATGGTCAGGAAGAAGATGCTCCTTGTCAAACTTGGCCAGCTCTGCACAGTTAAACTGAGCCAGAAAAGTGAGTGGACGATCCTTTACCACATGATCATAGCTCTCGCCCTCATAGGTCGGCCACACAAAATCAGCCGGCACATCGGGCTGCCCTCCAAATCGAGTGGCTCCCAGTTTATATGTTTCTTTTCCTTCTATTTTCAGTTCAATACTGTTTTTGGCCAGCAGCTCTAGTTTTTCCTTTATACTCATGTCAGTTCCTCCTTAATGTATTCTCACAGCTTTCCATCCAGTGCCTCCACAGTTTTCATGGCAGCGGAATCAAAGCTGCACTGCCGCAGTTCCCGTTCGATTAGGGCAAACACATCGGAAAAGCACTCGATCTGGTCCTGATACTCATATTTCGCATACAGTTTTCCGTACTCCGAGATCCAAACCTCTGCCGGGTAGTAATAGCCAATATGGCCGATAGGCTGGCATTTGTGACCGGCAGCCTGTTCAATCTCTGCCAGTTCACAGCCGGACATATCCCGGAAACAGGCTTCTTCCAAATGGTTTTTGATCCCATTGACCAGGTAAGGGAACAAAGCAAACTCAAAGTCAGCCGCCCATTCCAGCTTTTTCTGCGCCAGGTACCACTCACAGCACAGGCCGAAATACTTGCAATAAAACCGCCGGGTGGCCTTCATCATCGGAACGCCATGATCGGCGTAATACTGCTCCTGTCGGCTGCCAATCAAAGTTCATTTAGAGACCCGTTCTTATCCAGACCCTCCTTGATTTCAGCATAAATCCCCAGATACTCACTACAATCAATAGAACACCCAGCAGGAAGAATATCGCCCGCCGGTATCCTCTGCCATGGCGGTAAGCATCCCGCGTACCTGTGGGATCGCAGAGCCAATTCCAGTTGCGGATCGCTCCAATTAAAAGCACGGCCCCGATGAGCACCGAGACAATGTACCAATGCTCTTGTAAAAAAGTCATTATCTTCTCACGATCCATTCCTCTCTCCTTCTATAAAAACATCTAAAAGCATGCTTCTTTCTTTCATATAACAAAAAAGCCTCGTTCCACACCGTCATTCTAAATAATGACGGCTTGGTACAAGGCATAAAAGACCGCAAGAGGAAATCCCCATCCAAGATTAGATATGGTTTCTTCTACAGACACTATTAACATTTTATATCTATTGTAAATGATTGGGGGCTGTTTCCATGACTGTTCCATGGGCAAAACCTCTCTTATCTGTGTATTTTGATTTTTTAATTATATCATAGACTGTTTTTATTGTGAAACCTTTTCTTGTTTTTCCGCTTTCCTGGTACGTTATCGATAAAAATACGTCCATTATCGGACACAGCCTGATTCCTGGTCCGATCGGTCAATATGGAGAACGGTTGAAACTCCATATGGGAATTAGTGATAAAGGAAGGAAAGCGGACGGCATTCCGCTCGTGTGGCTGACATTTAGTAAGTTTTTTTCAAAAAAAGAAGGACTGCTTTTTTGCATATCCTTCTTACACTTTTTCATTTTTCGTTTTTCTTACTGCTGTTTTTCCAGATATTCCGGTGGTATGCGCTTCGTCAGCCACACTCCGTTTGCTGATCTCCAGAATTTAATCCCATCTCTTGCCATCGCTCCAGCTGCCACTTTATATATGACTGGCTCCCCATGGCGTTTCCCAACTTTCGTAGCCGTCTCCTGATCCCTGGACAAATGGACATACAGCCGGCTCTTTGGGATTAATCCTGTCTGATCGATGGATTTCACATACTTTCTTCCAGTACCATGAAACAGATACTCCGGCGGCTCTGCCTCTTCTAATTCCACATCCACCTGGATGGAGTGTCCCTGATTTGCTCTGATACGGGTATGGTCCTCGTTAAATGTGTATCGCTGTTTCTCATCCGTGCGGACGATTTCTTCCAGGATTTCCATGTTAATTGGTCTGGTTCGCCTGATGCCGGCAAGCAGTTCATCTACATTGGCCCAGCCGTGTTCGTCCAGGCTGATCCCGATTACTTCAGGCTTATGCCGTAAAATCAAACTGATGAATTTGCTTAAACCTCTGTAATTTGCCAATAGATATCACCTCTTTCTGTATAAAGTCTTGTTGCCTGTCTTGTACTTTTGTTGAACATAGAACCCTTAAAAATGTCAAATTTCTGCCTTGCATTTTTCAAGGAATTTTCCTATAATAAAAAAAGAAAAGTGGACGACATTCCGCTCGTGTGGCTGACACGCAAAATCCGAAAGACGGTGTCGGACAATGGGCCGGACGGTTGGCGGGCAACGGAAAAATCAGTCATAAGGGGAGGCAGCTCAACGCTACGGCGTTGACAAGACTTCCCTTTAAATTTGAAGAACTTTTTGTAATGGCTGCTCGCTTTTCGGCATGACACCTATTCAGGAGAGTGAGCCAAACGATCACGACCTTCTTCGTTCAAATATAATATAGCAGAAACTGGGACAAAACGCTATTTTTACCCAAAAATATTTCTCTTAGAAAGACTTTTTGCTATTCATACCCCTTTTCAAGATTTTCCGCCCTGTACTCCTTTCCCTGAACGAAAACGGAAAGATTCTCCTCACATCCCGAAAAAGCATACTCACCGATTCTGACCTCATCCCCGCCTATCACTGCGCTCTCCAATTTCTCACAGTATTGAAATACCCGGTCGTCGATCTCTACAGTGCTCTCATCCCTTCCCTCGCAGATTTTTACATCCACCAGATCCTCACAGCCCAAAAACGTATTCTCTCCCAGAATAATGGAATCCCCATCCAGAACAGCTGTGGCCAGACCCTCGCAGCTGGAAAAGGTACTTTCTCCTGTCTCCAGGATACTGTCCTTTACCGACAAACTGGACAGTGAGGCGTACTGGAATGCCCGATCGTCCAGTTTCATGGAGCATCCCGTCATCTGAACGACTGCCTCGTCCCCGCTTTCCATGAAAGTGTGCTCTCCTGCCACGATGCTGCTGTCCGAAAAATCCATATTTAACAAGTCTTCGCAGGAAGAAAAAACACTCTCTCCCATCTCCAGTTCCGATCCCACCACGGAAAGCTTCGTGAGATCCGCATACTGAAATGCACGGTCATCCAACAGACCGGAGCAACGTAAAAACGAAACTTCCATGTCCTTTCCGGCACTTAGGAACGAATGCTCATCCACCTGGATGGAGCAGTCCTCAAACGATACTGCAACCAAATCCTTGCAGGAAGAAAATACACTTTCTCCCACAACCGGCGCCCCTCCAATAAATCTTACCTCTGTCATCTCCCCGTACTGAAACGCACGCTTGTCAACCTTTCCCTCAAAGTTCAGAAAAGTCACGCTGTTCACATCTTCCAGGCTCATAAAAGCATTTTCCTCAACGAGAGCCACCCTCTCCCCATCCGGACTGTAATCAGGAATAACCAGTTCCGTGTCCGTACAAATCCCGATTCCGGTAAGCACGCAGGTTCCGTCCTCATTACGCTCGAACATTAACCCTTCTGACGGCTTCAGATCGGTCTGCACCTGGTGAGCAGCTTCCTCCTTCCCGCTTTCTTCCGTTTCCTTTACTTCCGGCTTCAAGACTTCTGAAACCTCTGTAGCTTCTACTGTCGTTTCCACTGCCTGCATGCCGCTTTCGTCGGTTTTCTCCACATCCCCTGTATTTTTGCAGCCGGAAAGAACAACCGTTACAGCCAAAGCAGAACACAATACCATTTTTATCTTTCTCATTTCCAATCTTCCTCCTATTCTTCTATTTCAACCGCTATGTACTCGAAATTCTCCCCATCGCCATAATCTTCTTCGTAATCGAACGGATTGCTCAGTTTAAGGATCTCTGCTTCCTGAGCCGCACAGCCGTTTAAATAGGAAGCATACTCCTGAGCATCTTCCTCACTGTCGAAAACCTGGTCATCTACCAGATCCTCAACTACCTCCTCCGTGTATTTATTTGCCATCTGAACTTTGTACTTTTCCATAGTGTTTTCCTTCCTCATTCGCTTCACATGTTTCTTTCATTTTTCCGCTCCACAACACATGGCACAGTCCGCCTTTTCAAGGCAATCCCCATCGCTGCCAGTAAAATGTCGTCCAACAGATCCCGTTTCCCGTCTTCTGCCAAAACAACATACACCAAAACTGTTGTCACGCACAATACCTTTGCCAATTCACTCATCTCTTTAATCCTCCGTTTCTGTTTTTTGAAAAATACCAGACTGCCGCTGCTGCCAGTGCAGTAACAACCACGGTTGCTGTTGGCCATATCGGATTCTTGGAATCCGTATTTTCTCCTGTTTCCTCCTCCTTCTTTTCTGTATCCATGATTTCCTCACATTTCTGTATCTGCTCTGCTAACTCCAATGCGGCCATGGTTTCCGCAAAATCCCGTTTAAACTGATCCATGTCAATTTCTTCTATAGGGTACGCTTTCCTTCTTGAAACCCCGTCAATCACATCCGCCATTTTCTCCAGTTCGTCCTCTGTAAACACCTCCTTACCTTCATAACCGTCTATCATATAAGAAAGCTGGCTGAGAAAACAGGTTTTTACTCCTTTGTAGCAGTTCCTTACGGAAATTCGATTGTCCGTAAAGACAATAATCCGAACCACCTCCATGTCTTCCATCGCGATTTCCGCAGCATTCAGCACTTCCCGAAGCACTCGCTCCTTCCGATCCAGCTTTTCTGCAATGTTAGAATCTCTGTTCAAATACTCCCCTGTCCTGTAATAATCTCCTGATTCATCAATGAAAATATCCCGTTTGGTATTCTTTACTTCCACGATGAAAGCTGCCTTCGGCGTCAGAACCAGTGCGTCGATTTCCGTACGAATTCCACTCGACTCCAGTTCAACATTCTGCAGGAGGCGGTGCGGACTCTTTATGTGTCTCAACGCACCGAAAGCTTTCCTCTCCCCTCTGTTTCCGGAAACTTCCGCCTTGATCAGGTTGCTCACGGTCCTGCATCCGACTTTGAACCTGGCCAGTTCCGCATCCGCCACATGCCCACGCTCTTCGTTGAGTCGTTCCAGATGGTACCTTACATCCCACAATTTAAGGTTTCCCTGCCTGGCATGCTCCTCTCTGTAGGTCAGACCGACCATCTCTTCCTGCAACAGGAAACATTCCTGTAGGAGCTCATCCTTCCGGTATTTCTGTTTTACAAAACTTTTCATGCTTCTCAAAATTTCTTCGATTCTTTCTTCCCTGTTCATCGTTATATTCATTCCTTTCGCTTCGCTCAGGCACAAAACGTTATGAAAATGGTTGCCTGAGCCTACTTTTTCTTTATAATTCTTCTTGTAGGGAACTCGGTATACTACAAATCACGGGGAGGTGAGTGGGCTGTCCGGCTTGC
>OATT01001384.1_pt1 | contig 12497 bp, 15 predicted proteins | sample 1476071 | NCBI WGS metagenome assembly OATT01 (sample SAMEA2579989, study PRJEB22360) | human gut metagenome | biome: human gut; feature: human-associated habitat; material: faeces | place: Denmark | collected 2008/2010 | reverse complement strand
TATTTATTCTAAAATTGAAATATTAAATTAATTTAGTATGTTGTAACTTTATTTCTTTTTTAATTTAAATTATTATATTTACTTGCAGATATAAAAATAGCCTAAGATAAAATTTACCTTAGGCTATTTTTATATCTATAATTCTTGTCCATATACAGATATTTCTGATATACATGTATCTTTATATACTCTACCATTAGTATATACTTCTTGGATAATGACTTTAACTGAATTTGTATTTATTCCACCAATATCTATAGTTTGGTACTCCATATTATTGTCTTCTAGCTCATATACTTGTTGGCTCTTATCTGAAAACTCTATAATAACTTTTTTAACTCTATTATTTTTCATATATGTTTTTTGACTTTTACTAAATCCATTTATTATATCTATTTTATCAACTCTAAACGTATTATTACTTGAAAACTGTATAAATTGTCCTATTCCATCATCACTTACACCTTCTATCCAAGCAGTGGATGGATTATCATCAATAACATTTTCAACTTTATAATTCATAGACTTTTGAATTAAATGAGATGATGCATATACATTATCCCAAGTTATAAGATTTGATGTAACTTTATTATCAACTTGTATTGTATTATTTTCTGTTTTTTCTTTTATTTTTGATCCCAAGGCCACTACACCTTTTATAATACCGCCTTCAGTATCTTCTTTATTAAACAACTCTTTTAATAATTTAATCGACTCTTCATATTTTTCATTTTCATAATACTCAGTAGCTAAAAGCAATTTATCTAACTGACCATTAAGATTTGAATATCCATCTATTTTGCTTCCTCCATTTTGTGATACATATACTAATAATCCCTTTGCTTGTTCAAACTCTTCTTTAGCTATTAAATCCTTACTAGATTTAACGGCATTTTCAAGCATTGCTATCTTATCATTACTACTGCATCCAGTTAGTAAAATTGTACTTGTAAGTATTATTGTTGCTAATCTTTTCACAGGTGCCTCCTAATATTTGTTCTAACTATATATATAATACCATTTTTACCATTTTAAGTTATTAATTTTTAGAAGTAAAATATATAAATATTTTAAGTCGATTTTATAAAATTTATATTATTTTTTTAACTTAGCTAAAGCTTGTGCAAATGGATTATTAAAATTCTCTACATCTTTATTTTGACTTTTTAAGTATTTATTTATGTCTTTTTTAGATGCTTTATTTTTATCTTCTTGTTTTCTCTTATTATATGCTGATAATTTTTCTCTATGTCCACAAGAACATATAAATGTTTTTGCTTCTCCTTCACCACGAAGCTCTAGTTTTTTATGACAAACAGGACACCTTGAGTTAGTTATTTGAGATACTGTTTTTCTAGTGTTACATTCCCTATCTTCACAAACTAACATCTTTCCTCTTTTTCCCTTAACTTCAAGCATATACTTACCACATTCAGGACATCTATTTTTAGTCAAATTATCATGTTTAAACTTACTATCACTATTTTTAATTTCTTTAACTATATCTTTTGAATAATCTTTCATTTCTTTTATAAATATATTTTTATTTAACTTTCCTTTAGATATATCTTGTAATTTCTTTTCCCAACTTGATGTAAGCTCTGGAGTTCTTAACTCTGTTGGCACAAGGTCTAATAGTTGCTTTCCTTTAGAAGTTATTAATATATCTTTCCCTTTTTGCTCTATTAAAAATGAATTAAATAATTTTTCTATTATATCTGCCCTAGTTGCAACTGTTCCTAAATTATTTTTTTCCATAGCTGTTAAAAGAGTAGCTTCATTTAAATAAGTTGGAGGATTAGTTTTACCAACCTTTACTTTAATATCATCTATTTTTAATATAGAATTTTTACTTATATTAGGCATACTTTCATAATTTTCTTCATCATCTAAGTCTTTGTAAGTTTCCTTCCATCCTAAGCTATTTATTTTATTACCTTTAGCTACAAATATTTCACCTTCTACATTACCTTTGACTTTTGTTTCTGTATATTCAAAAGGTGGACATAATACACTTAAAAATCTTTTAACAACAAGATCAAAGATCTTTCTTTCCTTCTCACTTAAGTTACTTATAAATACTCTTTCTTCTGTAGGTATTATTGCATGATGGTCACTTACTTTTGAATCATCAACAAATGATTTATTTACTTTTATATTTGATTTAAGTAATTTATTACAAACTTTTGAATAATCACTTACATTTACTGCTTTTATTCTATCCTTTAATGTATCCACTATATCACTTGTTAAATATCTTGAATCTGTTCTTGGATATGTAAGTACTTTATGATGCTCATATAGTTTTTGCATTATTGATAATGTTTCCTTTGCTGAAAATCCATATATTTTATTTGCATCTCTTTGTAACTCAGTTAAGTCATATAATCCAGGTGAATATTTCTTCTTATCTACTTTATTAACTTCTACAATTTCTAAATCTTTATTCTTTATTTTATTATATATATTATCTATCTTATCTTTACTAAATGTTGATGTTAGATTTTTCTTATCTTGCCAAGTAAACTTTATTATTTCATTTGATATTTTAGTTTTCACTTCTAAAGTATAGTATTCTCTTGGTGTAAAATTTCTTATTTCTTCTTCTCTTTTATGTATCATTGCAAGTGTTGGAGTTTGTACTCTTCCGCAAGAAAGTTGTGCATTAAACTTTGTTGTAAGAGCACGAGTTGCATTTATTCCAACAATCCAATCAGCTTCAGCTCTTGCTATTGCTGAGTTATATAAATTTTCATATTTTGATGCTTCTTTTAAATTTTTAAATCCATCTTTTATAGCCTTATCTGTACTTGATGATATCCAAAGGCGTTTTAATGGCTTATTTGTATTACACTTTTGTAATATCCATCTTGCAACTAATTCACCTTCACGCCCTGCATCTGTTGCTATTACTATTTTTCCTACATCATCTCTATTTATTTGAGATTTTACTATATTAAATTGCTTACTAGTTTTTTTTATTACTACAGTTTTTAGATGCTTTGGTAGTATTGGTAACTCATCTATATTCCATGCCTTATACTTTTGATCATAACTTTCTGGATCTGCCAATGTAACTAAGTGCCCTAATGCCCATGTTACTATATACTTACTTCCTTCTATATATCCATTTTTATCATTTTTACATTCTAATACTCTAGCTATATCTCTACCTACTGAAGGTTTCTCTGCTAATACTAATGTTTTTTTCATAAGTTTTCCTTCCTTAATTGCCATTTTATTTTTATAGTATATAGTATACCACTTGTATATAGTATATTTTAACTTTTTAATTTTTATAAACTATAAAATATATCTACATATAAAAAAGACTAACTTCTTCGAAAAAAGTTATTAGTAAACAATTAAATGTGTATTTTTCAATATTTATCAAATTTAATAATTTTATTTTGTCAGTTTATTGTCAGTACGCTTTAATTTTAAATAGTTATTAACATTTTATCCACAAAGTTATCAACACTCAATAAGACTATGTATTTTACCTAGTCTTAATTCATCATAAAAATTAATTTTTATATATAGACATGCATTTTTTTAATGTCCTATTTCATACGTATATATTAACTAGCAAATAAATTAGTATACGCTTCTAAACTTGTTTAGAAAATTTAGTTGCTGATTAGTTAATGGTTATATACAGTCATAGGCATACTCTATGTATTTAGAATATGCCTATTTTTATGTCTAAATAAAAAGAAGATTAGGCTATTTAACCTAATCTATAGTTACAGATATATTTAAGTCTTGATAGCTTCTAATTGACTTTTCGTATACTGTGACTCCGATTTTATTTGTTATTATTATTAAATCATCTTGTACTGTATAGTTATAAGTTACTTCTTTGAACCTATCAACTGTAACTGTATTTTCTGTAATACTTTTAACTGTATATCCTTGTTCTTTGAATATATTTCTTATGGCTATTTCTATTCTACGCATCTTCACCATCCTAATATTTATTATGCAGGTAACTTACATACAAAGCTGGAATATCCAGTATATTCATTTTTTATTAAACATAGAGCATGATATCTTTCTAGCTCTGCTAAATCTGTTTCAGTATATCCATCCTTATCAAAATATCGCTTCAATTCATTATATACTTTTATATCTGTGCCCTGAATCAATAAGAAGGATGCACCAGATGCTAAAATACTTTTCTGCAAATTTTTAGTGCATTGGTCCAGATAATGAAGCGATAAAGTCGGAGTTAAATTAAACTTTCTACATTCTACTAATATATCTTCCATAAGCAACTGACAATGATAACTTTGATGTATTTCATTGATAAATAATTCTGTTTGAGTTTTAGTAGCCCCTTGTTCTTTAGCTATCCAAACCTTTTGTAAAAAGAATGTAGCTAATAAACTTCTCATAGTCTTAGAAAATCTTTTAGCTGGTATCTTGATTAATATAACTTTACCTTCATTTATAGCTTTTATAAAATCTACATTATTAGTACTTTCACTTATATAAGATAACTTAGTGTATATACTAGAACTTTTTAATTTACTTATTCTATCGAGTATTCCATCTATTTTACTATCTGCATTTTCAATATTTCCTTTTTTATCTCTTTTAGATAATTCTTCTAAGTCATCTATTTCATCCTGTAATAGCTCCTTTGCACTTGCTGGCAATAAAGATATGATATTATCCCTTTTAGTTGGATTTTTAAGCACATCAATTATATCTTTAAAACTAGAATATTGATTCACTCTAAAAACTATTGTTGCAGCTGCATTTAAATATCTTAACATCCTCGGAGTTAAAGTGCTATTAACATCATTGATAGTATCAAGCAACATATTATATTGTTGAGCTTTCTGCATACATATATCTATTTTATCTACTTCTCTATCACTATCACTATATTTGTACTCATCATAAGCAAAAGACTGTAATTGTTTAGGGTTAGCACAATTTATTTCTATTAGTCTATCAATTGGAGTTATAGCTTTTATATTATCTGCTAGTTGGCATTTATCAATATAATCTAATACTATAAGACCTCTGCCTACTTTTATAATATCTTTGGCCATATTAGTCATATAATAATCTTTACCTGCTCCCATAGGACCAAGCAAAACTCTACCTAATCTTTTCATTTGCTCATCTGTAGAATAATAAGTCATTTGTTTATCATCCTTATGTTTCACTTCACCTATTCTTACTTCTCCATCTTCTAAGCACTTTGGAGCTCTTAATTCTAAAAGTTTATTATGTTTAATATTTTTATGTTGTTCTATAATATCTTTCCCGGCCACATTAACAAACTTCCCAGATTCTAAAGTTGAGGTATAATTATATTTAACTTTTATATCATCTTTATAAATGTCTATATTTTTCTTAACTTCTTCCATTTCTAACTCATTATCACCGTTTAAACTAGTAAAAGTATTAAAAGTAGTAGTACAAAGTTGTTTTTCCCTCTCTTTTTCATCACTTTTAGCACAAATTATAGCTTGAGTTTTAATGATATCACTTTTAGCTTTTCTTTGGGTGCTAGAAGAAGTCGTTTTTTCAACAGGATTAATTATATTATGACTATTTTTAGGCGCGCTTAAAAAGGCATTTAAAAGACCGTTTATAAAGTCCACTAAAAATTTCAAGCTAATAACACCTAAATCAACTATATTTTTTGATTTTTTTAAATTTATTCCTTTTCTAAAATTATTAAGTGCTTCTTGAGAACTAATTTTAAAGTAATTTTGTTCTTTTTGGCTCATAGGTATAAAGTTATAAAATATACCAACAGCTTCATCATCCTGTAAAATTTCTAAAACTGATAAATTAGCATTTAATAAACTATTACTTCTCTTATCTACATTAAGACTTAATACATCATTTAATTTATAACTTAATTGATACTTAGTACAGTCATTAATATTTATTGGCAGAGCATTAACTTTTTTTATCTCAACGTTCTTCCAGGTTTCACTAAGTTTAGTTTTAACTTGACTATAAAACACTGTAGGTACTATAAAATAAAATTCCGTACATCTTTTAGTAATATGAATATAATATGATAACTTTAATTTACTAGTAATGATAAGTTTCTTATTTTCGATTCTAATAAGCCTATCTAGTTTTTTATACATTGTATTAGCTAAAACTAATATTTTATCCGTATTGGTGTTTCTGCAACTTTTAGAAGGTATTACTTGAATATGAGTATATTCTGCTTTTTGAATTTCTATATACTTAGATAGTTTAATACTTTCTGTTTTCTTTTTTATCATACTCCAAACCACGCTTTCATAAATATTTCAATTACAATATATACAGCTGGACTTACAGTAGCAATTTTTTTACCTTTATCATATCCGAATATATAAAGAATAAGAGCAACTAATCCAACTAATAAGCATGCTTTAAAACTATATATATCAATAAAATTCACTATAGAATCTCCAATAGAATCTATAATTTCTAATATATAACTAAGCATAAAATCCCTCCTATAATGATCTTTCTAAGTCTCTTATTTCATATTCTAAATCTTCTTTTTTACACTTTAAATTATACGCATAATCGTCCCATCTTCTCTCTGATATACTATCTCCTTCTCTTTCTGCTCTATCAAGTTCATCACAAGCTTTATAATAATCATACTCTATACTTCTTAAATCTTTTTCTAAATCTCTTATTTTATCTTTTATAGAATCCTTATTATCATTACTTCCAAAACTAAACCAACTCATACTTAAATCCCCCTTTACATTTTTATCATGTCAAATAATTTTGGATAGAACTGTATAAATATATAGCATAGCCAGTATTGCATTCCAGCTACACTTGCCTGCTTAAAATTTGCACCTGATAACATTTCTTCAACTAATTTTTTAAGTCCCATACCTAAACATCCCCATTTAGCAAAGTCTTTTAATAATTCTATTAATTGATTAAATGTAGCATCTAAAGAAGTCCCTACTTCATTAGCAAATACAAAATTTATATTAAAATGCAACAATAAAGCTGTTACTAAAATCAATCTAGTATACATAATTTTATTATTTTGTATATGTGATATTATTCTATTAACTAATGTAATATCTTCACTTGTATATTGAGTTCTAAAATCGTAAAAACTATAAGTTCTAATTCTTTTATTTAGCATGTATAATCCCCCTTTATTTTGGTAATCCTAATCTTATAATATTTATCGGAGGTAATTCTAATGGATGCTTTAGTATTTGTTGTATCTGGTATCTTAGGTACTATAATTGAAAACTTTTTATTCTAATAGTTAATCTTTGATATGATTTAATTTATCGGTAGTTTATGTGCTGGCGCACTTGAATAGATTTTTAGAATTTAATTGAAGGGTTCTAAAATTTTTCGTCGAATAGTATATATCGAATTAATTTTTTATTAATTCACTGAGATTTGAGCCTTGTGGAGTGCCAGTCCCTTGGCTCTTTTATTTTACTCACTCTTTTGCATAAGTTCAAACATATGCATTTTTATAAAACCACTAGGTCCTACTCCTTTAGACTTTCTCTTAATCCATTCATATAACTCTACTTCATCAGGATCTAGACTCTTAAAGGATACATTGATTCTTAAATCTTCTCTTATATTACTTTTATTCTTAGAATTCATTATATTGTGCTCCTTTCTGTGTTGCTATACTTCATTCTATGTTAATGGGAGCATATTGATGCACGTCCTAGTTATATTTTTTATAAATTTTGGAAATAAATTTTATGAGGTGATTATTTTGAATTTAACTTATTTAGGATATGGATTATTAATAGGTCCTGTTATATTGGTTATAGCTGGAATTGTTTGGTGCTGTTTAGTTGTAAATAGCAATATATAAAAAGTAGTAGGAGTTGAATCCTACTACTTTACTTATCTATAACATGAACCACATGCAATATAACCTTTTTTCTTAGCTTCATTTTCAGTCATTTTTATAGCATCCTTCATTCCATGAGCATTTGCACTCTTGTGGTATTTATTAGATGATGAACTCCCGCCATTAGCATATACTATTTGAGATGTATCTGTTGCATTGTCATTTCCACTATTATCACCACTATCTGGTACTGGAGTTGTGGTCGGATTTCCATTAGCTTTTATGCTATATGTATATCCATCTGTAGTTAATATAACATTCCCATTCTTATCAGTTCTCCATACTTTAGAACCGCTATTAACTAATCTGTTTAATATAGTAGACGTTGGATGACCATAACTATTTTCCCCTACTGATATTACAGAATGTTCTGGTTTAACTTTATTTAAAAATGCTTGTGTAGTTGAGCTATTAGATCCATGATGTCCTACTTTTAATACATCTACATCTCCTACTAGATTTTGATTAACCATATCATTCTCTGTAGTTGATTCTGCGTCTCCTGTAAGCAATACTTCTGTATTATTATAGTCTAATAAAGTTACTACACTATCTTCATTATTATCTTTATAATCTGTTGCTGGATGAACAAACTTTAATACTGCTCCACCTATGTTTAATGTAGTTCCACTTTTTGCATCTAAAACTTTACATCCTTCTGCTTTAGCTAAGTTAAGTACATTATTCCAAGTTTGAGTATTGTGTGGTGCATCAACTGGATAATAGAAATTTTTAACATCTAATTGTTTGAATACTTCCTGTAATCCTCCAACATGATCACTATCCGGATGCGTAGCTATAACATACTCTAAATCAATATTCTTCTCTAAATTCTTTAAATAATTTACTACTGTAGTTCCATATTTACTTTCTCCACCGTCGATTAATATATCTGTTCCATCTGCTAACTCTATGTAAGTAGAATCACCTTGACCTACATTAATAAAGTGAACTTCTGCATTTTGAGTTATATAAACACCTCTTGAAGCATGAATAGATTGATCTATATTAGCTTGACCTATATCTCCTACTGCAGTAATCTTAGTTGCACCATTTAAAATAGTTTTATCACTATAGTTATCAACTAAAATAGTAGGACTATCTTTAGCTATAGGTGATGTTATAAGGGCATCAACTAAGCTCCATCCCTTAGTTATATGAAACTCCTTAGCATTTGGATAGAATTTTTTAACTATTTTCTTATTAGTATCGAATCTATCTACACCACCCAAACGAGTTGAATTAGTATCTTGAACTAATTTTTCACTCATCGTTGATGTTCCACCTATCACATAACTTTCAATATTTTTAGCATTAAATGGTATTGAATTTCCATTAGTTAATATTATTGGAGAATCATCTCTAACCGCTACTGGAGAAATACTCATTGCATCAGCTTCACCTTTATATGCATTAGCTAACATTATCTTTTTTATAGGTTTTATTGAACTTATTTCTTTAGCCACATTGTAGCTTGTTTCTATTCTGTCAGATCCACCTATTCTTTTTACTTCAATTCCTTTAGATTTTATTTTATTTTCAACTTTTTGACTAACTGATGCAGTTCCTCCAATTATATATACCTTTTTAACTCCACTTAACTTGTTAAAAACAGATGTTGGTATATTGTCTTTACTAGTTAATAATATCGGTGCATCTACTGTTCCTGATAGTCCACTTGCACTTAACCCATCTGCTATTGTTGTATCTGCATTTAATATTATTGCTGTGCTATAATTTTGTTTTTCAGCAACCTTTACAGAAGTTTCATAATAGTCATTCCCTTGTATCCTTTCTATACTAGATACAGCTGCGTCAACATTAGGAGTATTTATTATAAATAATGATAAAGTTAATCCTAATGATAATAATTTCTTAGATATTTTCATACATTCTCCCCCTAAAATATTTTTAATCAGACATTATCTAGTATATACTATTTCTATGTATGTTTTTGTAGAATTATGTTTTTTATTTATAAAAAAAGAACTAGAGCATATAGCCCTAGTCTTTTCATGTTGATATTATGCAATTTGGTTATTAGTCACCACCTGTAGTAGCTAAAGAATCCCTTATGTGTTCTACTACTAACACGACGAGTTGTTGTTTATATTATAACATATCTTTAATTAGTATTTATAATAAATTCTATTTATTACCACTCAAGCATATTAATTACTATTTGGGACATAATCTTAACGTTAAATTCTTTTATTTAATGTAAAAAAAGGATAATAATGTTTATTTGTCGAATAAGGAGTGGTATAATGGGTAAGGTTATTTATATAGAAAAATTTAATAATATTGGGGGAATGGATATGACAAACAATGATATTGAAAAATTAGCAATGAATATATTAGACTCAAATGGTTTCAATACTGTTGTTGTGGACCCTGTAAAATTAGCTAACTCTTATGGTATTGAGGTTAAAAATGCTAGATTTTCAGATGGTGATATCTCAGGTATGCTAAGAAAAGAAAATGATAAAATTACAATATATGTAAATTCAAATGAGACAATTATGAGAAAAAGATTTACAATCGCTCATGAATTAGGACATTATTTCTTAAACCATTTAGATGAAAATGATACAACAATACATAGAAAAAATGATTTTTTTAATATAGATAGTAGGGAGTCAGAAGCAAATGCTTTTGCTGCAGCTATTTTAATGGATCAATTTAAGGTTAAAGAACTATATAATAAACTGGATTATATAGGAGTCCCACTAGATAAAATAATCTCTAAATTATCAAGTACTTTTAGAGTTTCTAGACCAGCTGTTAATATAAGATTAAAAAAATTAGGATTAATTAATGCAAAATAATACAAAAGATTTTAATGATTATCTAGAAGATGATATTGATTTCATTGAAGAAGAAACCATAGATTCTTTAGATGATGAAGATGATTTTGTTGAGGTATCTGAATATGATGATGACTTTTCTACTAGTGATTATGTGATAATAAACTTAGTAGAAACTTGGAAAGAACAACAAACTGCTGATAGAGACCTAAAAGAAAAATACGGTAAATGGATTATGGCTATTTTAGTTATTGAGTTTATATTTATGGGAGGATTGCTAATAGCAATAGGTTTAGGAAAACTCACATTCGATGAATGGGTAATTAATGCTTTCATTGTTACTACATTCGGTCAGATTATGGGAGTTGTTTACTTAATAGTTAAAAACCTATTCTCTGACGGAAATCAAATTATTGATATAATAAAAGAATATATAAAATAATATAGGAGAACTATATGTACATAAATAACCAATAAAGCTATGATATTTTACTAGTGTAATTTATCATAGCTATTATTTTGTTTTATATTATATCAATTCTAAATAATCTGTACTTACATATCCAAGTCCTTTATTACCTTTGTAACCTTCAATAGATACCCAACCATTTAGGCAATAGTTAAGTTTTACTGTATCACCTTTATTTAATTTTCCTATTACATTATATTGAGTTCCTCGGTCAAATCTAACATTTAAAACATTTGCTGTTACTTTAGCTCTTCTTCCTATGTAACTCCCATTTTTAAATCCTTCTGATTCTAAATTAAATAAAGAAGATAGTTCCTGATTTAATATCCCTTCTGCTATTTTTCTTGCAATTAAATCTTTCTCGTGAGCTTCATCTCCTCTTTGATAATCTTCTTTGCTATCACAGAAGAAACACTCTATAAGAATAGACACAGGCTCAGTTTGAGTTAATATGTATAAATCAGTTCTTTTCTTAATTCCCCTATCTGTGAATATATCATCTAATTTATCATTAACTCTTTGAGCATACTCCTTTCCTTTATTAGAATAATATAACACTTCTGTGCCTTTAGCTGTTCCATTATAGGCATTTAGATGTAGTTCAACAACTAAATCATAACCTTTACCATTTATTTTACCTAGTTTATATGTTTTTTCCTGTGAAGGTTTGGTAAATTCTCTTTCAGGACATATTATAACATCTACTTGATGACCTTTAAATTTTAAATATTTTTGAACTATAGGAGCAAGTTCTTTGCAATATGCATATTCTAAAACTTCGCCCTTAGCACTTGTACAAGTTCCATTTTTTAATATACTATGACCTACAATAATTGCAATTTTCATATATTATACCCCCACTTTATCTAGTATTTTATCTACCTTAACAGTTAGATCTTTAGCTAGTACATCATTTGTAGCTACAACTTTTGCTATGACCTCTCTGTTGTATGCTATTTCATTTAACAGCCTGTCCTTATCTTCTTTAGAATCTTCTCTTAATATCTCTATAGTCTTTTGAGTATCTTCTCTATTATTTTTTATTTGTTTATCTACCCATATAGCAAGAGTTACCATACAAGCCCCATAAAATCCTATGCTACCTACTATTTCTGTAAAATTCATAACACACCACCTTTTGAAAGAATAAAAGGCTAGAAATTAATCTAGCCATAAAAAAAGAACTATGCTATGTAGTCCTCACCAACTATTTCTTTATATTGTTCTTCTGTTATTTTACCTGTTTGCACAAATATTTTTACTTGATCATTTGTATATAACCCATTTTTGTAGTATCTTTCTATCTTTTCAAACCAATTCATATTATCTTACCTCC
>OATT01001383.1_pt1 | contig 12502 bp, 9 predicted proteins | sample 1476071 | NCBI WGS metagenome assembly OATT01 (sample SAMEA2579989, study PRJEB22360) | human gut metagenome | biome: human gut; feature: human-associated habitat; material: faeces | place: Denmark | collected 2008/2010 | reverse complement strand
GTAAAATTCACTGCTGTTGTCTCCTCCTCAGCTGCTGCTGTTGTCTCAACGGCTGCTGCTGTTGTCTCTGTTGCTGTCTCCTTGCTTCCGCAAGCTGTTAATGCAAATGCTGTTAATGCTGCTGCTGCAAATAAAACTGTTTTCTTCATAATATTTTTTCCTCCTCTTTTTACAACTAAAGTTATAAAATTATAAATCCTCCTGCCGATCGGACGAAAGAAACGAACCGCTTCCCTCCTGCATGGCATAACCATAGTATAGTGTCTTTTTCTCAAAAATCAAGAGTCTGAAGAAATTTTTATTAATTTTTAATAATTTATTCGCCTTTTCGTCATATTTCTCGTCTGCTTTTTCCAAAGACTTTCGCCTTCATTTAAGCTTCCGGTTCCATCAGGCTGCGAACCAGGGCAGGAATCTCCCGTAAATCCCCAAGCTCCCTGTCCGCCAGGCTTCTGTCAAAGCCGAAGCGGTCGTCAATCAGCGCCGCCGCCTTCATTCCCGCGGCCTTTCCCGCCGTGATGCCTACTGTAGAATCCTCGATGGCCAAGCACTGAGAGGGATCCACTCTCAGCTGCGCCGCCGTGTGCAGATAAATTTCCGGATCCGGCTTGCTCCGCTTAAACATCTCTCCGCTGACCGCAGTTTCCAGCCGCTCCCATACGTGGTTCATGGTGAGAATCCGCTTCACCTGCTCCAGTCCTGTGGAGGAAGCCACCGCCAGCCTGATTCCCATCGCCTTCAGCTCGTCCATCACCTCCAGAACCTCCGGGCGGAAAATGGCCTGATAGTCCACCTCCTCAAACGCCCGTTTCCAGATTCCTCTCTCATGGTATTCCCGGCGCAGCTCCTCCCAGCTCTGCCCGTTTGCAACGGCCTTCTCCACAATCTCCCAGCAGTCCCTTTTCGTGGCTCCGACTGTTCCGTACAGCTCCTCGATCTGAATGTCCCGCCTTTTCTCCCTGGCAAATTCATAAATATACTCCAGATACTTTCCTTCGCTGTCAATGATGACTCCGTCCATATCAAAAATTACCGCTTTTATCACCCTGTCTTTTCCTCCCTTTGACAAATATTGACAGAATTTATGCCCTGATTCAGCCTTCATTCGCTCATTACAGGCAGTATACACGAACCTGCCGCCCTTTTCAACCGTCGGATTTTTACGGTTTTATAAAATTTCTTTCCTCTGCTTGCGTCAGGCGTCATTAATGGTATACTTATGTATGACGCAAGACTTTATAATAGAAGTCTCGAACAGTTACGCCGCCTTTTAGCGAACCTGTTAAAAGGCAGAATGGAGATTTTATGAAGCAGAAAAACCTTCTGGCCTGGGCGGCCGGAATCCTGTGTACCTTCTGTCTGATGATTATTTTTCTCATCACATCAGCAGAATCTGTCGTATACTGGACGCCCGGCTATTTTGAACGGGAATATACGATGTACAATGTGCCTGAAACGGTATCCATGGAAATGAACGATTTGCTCTATGTCACAGACGAGATGATGATGTATCTGAGGGGCGAAGGGCGGGACGACCTGAACATTTCCGTTCCTGTAGACGGACATACGCGCCCCTTCTTCAATGAGCGGGAAATGGCCCATATGGAGGACGTGAGAAATCTGTTTATCGGCGCGCTGCATCTGAGAACCGCCTGCATCGCCGCGGCGTTTCTTTGCCTGGCGCTTATGTTTCTCGTAAAAGCTGACGTAAAACGGATTCTTCCCAGAGCCATCTGCACCGGAACAGGCATTTTTATGGTTTTAACCGCCGGGCTGGCTCTCCTGATATCCACAGACTTTACGAAATATTTTATTATTTTCCACAAAATCTTTTTCGACAATGACCTGTGGATTCTGGATCCTGCCACAGATCTTCTGATTAATATTGTGCCGGAACCATTTTTTGCAGATACGGCGGCGCGGATTGCCTTTACCTTCAGCTTTTTAGTGCTGGCGCTGTTTTTTATCTGTCTGGCCTGTATCAGGCGCTCTGGAAAACGAAACAGAAAGGCCGGGAAGGCTGCCTTAAGTCTCGCTCTCCTTCTGGCTCTCGCGGTTCCCTCCCAGACAGCCCATGCGTCAGAAGAGTGGCCTGAGGACGTCTCCATCGAGGCAGACGCCGGCATTGTGATGGACGCCGCGTCCGGCACGGTTCTCTACGGAAAAAACATCCACGAGACTTACGCCCCCGCCAGCATCACCAAGGTTCTGACCTCCATCATTGTGCTGGAACAGTGCGATCTGGACGAGGTAGTGACGTTCTCCAAAAATGCCGTTTACAACGTAGAGGCGGACAGCTCTTCAGCCGGCTACGACACGGGAGACACCGCCACGGTGAAAGACTGCCTCTACGCGCTTCTGTTAAAGTCTGCAAACGAGTCTGCAAACGCTCTGGCAGAACACACGGCAGGCTCCACAGAGGCCTTTGCCGAGCTGATGAACGAAAAGGCAAAGGAGCTGGGCTGCGTGGACTCCCACTTTGCCAATCCCAGCGGTCTGAATGATGAAAACCACTATGTCAGCGCCTACGACATGGCTCTCATCACCAGATACGCCTTCCAGAACGAGACGTTCCGCGAAATCGCCTCCACGACCTACTACGAGCTTCCGCCCAATGCCAGGAATCCGGAAGGCCTGGGCGTTTCGCCGGGCAATAAAATGGTCAAAAAGAATTTCCCGGAGTACCGCCCCGACGTCATTGGCGGCAAAACCGGCTATACCTCCATTGCGCTGAATACTCTTGTAATCGGCGCCAGACAGGACGATACAGAGCTGATTACCGTGGTGCTCCACAGCAACGGAACTACCTACTCGGACACCAGCCGCCTGTTAGACTTTGGATTCCAAAATTTCCGCTCCGTGCCTCTGGCCGGAAACGATACCTCCTGGGAGCAGTTAAGCAGTTCCCTGACTATTGCAGGGCTTCCCACTTCCCAGGCCCCGGCTCTGACTGTGGATCCGGACAGCCGCATTGTACTTCCAAACCATGCGGAATTCGACGAGACCACCTCCCAGATCTCCTTTGATCTGCCGGAAAATGCCCCGGAAAACGCCATCGCAGCCATTCACTATTTCCTGGGCAGTCACGAGGCCGGAACTGCCTGGCTGACCCTTGGGACAAATGCTTCCGACAGCACGTCCCCCATTCCGGCAAAGCTTTTAGAGATCGCGCCGGATACGATCGCCCAGGTAGATTTTAAGGATGAGGAAGAAAAACAGGAAGGGAACGAAGCCAGCGCTTCCCAGGAAGCAGCGGCGTCTCAGGATGGCGAAAGCCAGAAGGAAGACGGTATGGAGCCGGGAACAAACCGTTCCAAAGCTCCTGCACAGGCTGATGCTTCTAAAGCAGACAAAGCTTCAAACGAAACGCTCAAACAGATGCTTCCCGTTCTCATTCTGGTTCTCCTGGTTCTCGCAGCTGCAGCAGGCCTGGGAGCCGCCCTCTTCCATCTCAGGAAGAAACGGCAGAAGGAGGAAAACGATCGTCAGGAACGCCGCAGGAAACGGCTGGAGCGCTTAAAAGAATCCGGCGTGTCGGAGGACGAATTCAATGAGATGATGAAAAACCGCCGTCTGTCCATCCCTCTTGAGCCAGACCGGCGTTCCTCCAGACGCCCTAAATCCTCCCGCAGCCATTCCGGTTCCCTCCTGTCTGGCGCAGGAGAGGCCAGGCGTTCTTCCCGAGGCCGGGATAAGGGATTCTCCCTGAAACGGCGCCGCTGGTGGAAACGATAGAGAATAAAAAAAGAGAGAGAACGGAATCTTTATCCTCTTCTCTCTCTTTTTTTCATCTCTTTTTTCGCTTTCGCCCTCTCTGCGCGTTTCTTCTTCGCTTCCTCACAGCGGTGAACCAGAAGCTCCACTCCCGCCTCATCTGTCAGCTTTACCGTCTGTACGGCAAACACGCTCCCGTCCTCAGACCTTTTAATTCTCAGCTTTCCCTTTACATATCCATGCTCCGGGCAGACTGCCAGGCAGAAATACTGCTTCTGATTGACAGAAAACCAGCGTATTTTCTTTTTCAAAAGCCGGCGGCATTTGCAGCACATCACGTCTGTCACCTGCTTTTCCCTCAAAAGCTCCTCCTTGGTATCCCAGGTTCTGGAAACAAACTTTGCGTATGTGGGAAACTTCAGTCTCAGCTCCTCCTCCTCTATCTCCGGAGTCTGATAGTAATCTACAGAAAAATATTCCATCATACTGTAGAAATCCATTTTTCCCATCACAAGCCCTGTATACCAGGCGTCGTCTAACGCCCTGTGAAACGGGCGTCCCTGCTCAATCCCCAGCTCTTCCACTGCCGTGTCGAGAGACTCCCTTCTGCCATCTCCCCGGATTAAACCGTAAATTTTCTGGAGATCATAGTAAAACAGAGGTTTCCCAAAGGGGAGTTCCATTCCATGATATACCACGTTTCTCTGAAGCTCTGTCAGATCCATAGAGCCCCAGGTGCAGAGCCTGAAATCCGTTCCGCACCAGGACAAGAAATCCTCCATGGCCTTCTCAAACCGCTCTCCCTGCTGTTCCAGCTTTTCCTGGGAAAGATGCGTAACCTCTGATATTTTATAATGAAGCGTTTTATACACCTGAGGGCGCACTAAACGGCTGAATTCCGATATAATTCTGAGATTTTCGTCCAGCTTCACTGCCCCAATCTCAATAATTTCAAAAGGGAGCCGATCCATAGACGTCTCTCTGCCTCCGGAGCTTTGATTCCACTCCAGATCAAGCACAATAAAATGTCCCATAGCTCTCATTCCTATTCTTTCTCACTCCGCATCCTTCAGGAACCATACCGTTTCCCTCTTTCTGCCGGACAACGTATTAACTTTACCACATTCCGCCCAATAAGTCGATGATATTTTACAGAAGAGCCTCTTTAGGGCAAACAGATGTCACCCGCAGGCTCTGAGTCTCTCCCGGAAGCGCTCATTTTCCATCCTCTGTCTGTCCGTCTGACACAGACATACGTTTTCCTCCCGCTTTTTTCCTGCACGTCCTATTTTCAGACCGCTCGCCTGCCCATAATCTATCCGCTTTCCAATGACTAAATATACATTTTATATGCACCGAATATGTATCAATTTTTCTTCCTGCATTTGATGTATATTTATTCAGTTCTCTTTTTCTTCTTGTATTCATTTGCATGAAAATATATTCACCGCTAATCCCCAGTCTTTGTTTTTCTTTCTCAGTCTCAAAAGCTTTTTCATCTGCCGTATTTTCCCATTTATGCTTCCTGTAAAGCGCTGGAAATCGGAGGACTGCCGTTCTGCTATTCTGCTATTCTATTTTGCTCTGCTGTTCTGTCATTCTGTTTTTCCTTGCCTTCCTTTCAGCAGTCCATTATAATAGGATTGGCTGTTTATATTCCGCCGCTTCACCCCGCATGGCTGACCTGATTTTTAGTCAGATAAGAAATGGCTTACTATCTTGTTATAACTAAAAGTTATTATACGCCTTGCGAGCCTTATTTATACACTTTTTAAGGGAGTATGCAAACATATGAACACACTAAAACGATTCATCCATTATTACAAGCCTTATCAGGCTCTGTTTTACCTGGATCTCATCTGCGCGGCTGTCATCAGCATGATCGATCTGCTCTATCCGCAGATTCTGCGCAGTCTCACCAACACTCTGTTTGCCGGAGATCCTCATCTGCTTTTAAAAGCTCTTGTCCCCATTGGCATCGGCCTCTTCATTATGTATACCATTCAAAGCCTATGCAAATTTTATGTCTGCTATCAGGGACATATGATGGGCGCTAACATGGAACGAGATATGCGGCAGCAGCTCTTTGATCACTATGAAAAACTGTCCTTCTCCTACTATGACAGAAATAATTCCGGGCAGATGATGAGCAAATTAGTATCAGATCTCTTTGATATTGCGGAATTTGCCCATCACGGACCGGAAAATCTGTTTATTTCTCTGATTAAAATCGTGGGATCCTTTATCTTTTTATTCCTGATCAGCTGGCAGCTGGCTCTCCCTCTGGCCTTTTTAGTTGTCTGTATGCTTGTATTCTCGCTGGCTCAGAACGGCCGGATGCAGACAACTTTTATGGATAACAGGAAACGAATCGGCGACGTCAATGCCAGTCTACAGGACACTCTGGCCGGAATCCGGGTTGTTCAGTCCTTTGCCAACGAAAAAGTGGAGCAGGAAAAATTCAGAAACAGCAATCACCGTTTCCTGATGTCCAAGGACGCCAACTACCACTGCATGGCCAGTTTTATGAGTTTTAACCTGTTTTTTCAGGGAATGATGTACCTGGTAACGCTGGTATGGGGCGGATATCTAATCGCCAAAGGCGTGCTTCAGGTATCTGATTTAGCCATGTACGCGCTTTATATCGGTATTTTCATCAGCCCTATCCAGATTTTAGTCGAGCTGACTGAGATGATGCAGAAAGGCTTTTCCGGCTTCCGCCGCTTCCTGGATGTAATTGACACGGAGCCAGAAATCAAAAACTCCCCCGGCGCAGTTCCTCTTACCCATGTCAACGGAGACGTGCGCTATGACGACGTCAGCTTTTCCTACCAGAAGGATGAGCCTGTATTGTCCCATGTCTCCTTCCATATTCCGGCAGGAAAATCCGTGGCCCTGGTCGGACCATCTGGAGGCGGCAAAACCACGATCTGTTCCCTTCTTCCTCGTTTTTACGATGTGACAGAGGGAAGCATTTTCATCGATGGAACAGATATTAAAACCCTTACTCTGGAAAGCCTGAGAAGTCAAATTGGAATTGTCCAGCAGGACGTCTACCTGTTCTGCGGTTCTGTAAAGGAAAATATCGCTTACGGAAAGCCCGGCGCTTCTATGGAAGAGATTATCGACGCGGCAAAAAAAGCAAATATCCACGACTTCATCCAGTCTCTTCCAGACGGCTACGATACCTTTGTAGGAGAACGCGGTACACGGCTGTCTGGCGGTCAAAAACAGCGGATTTCTATCGCTCGGGTATTCCTTAAGAATCCTCCTATTTTAATCTTGGACGAGGCCACCAGCGCCCTGGACAACGAGAGCGAACGCCATATCCAAAAAAGCCTGGAAGAGCTGGCTAAAAACAGAACTACGATTACCATCGCCCACCGTCTTTCTACCATTCAGAACGCAGACGAGATTATCGTAATCAACTGCAGCGGAATCTCCGAAAGAGGCACGCATCAGCAGCTGTTGGAAAAAAATGGTTTGTACGCCCACTACTATCAAATGCAGTTTGAGGGATTGTTAGAAATAGAAAATTAGATTCATTATAGCAGGAAAGATTCCGGCCATCCATATGTTTCACGTGAAACATATGGATGGCCGCTTCATTTTTCCGACTAATTTTTTTCTATTATTTTATCTTTTCTTATTCCTCCACCTGACTCTCTTCTCCGATTCATCCCTCTTTCCCGCCTATCTCCCTTTTCCTTTTTTCTTCTTTTCCCTGCTTCTCCTTATTCGATTCTCTCTGTTCCCCCTTCTTCGCTTCTCTTTATTTTTCCGTCCATACACTTTCCTTTTCAGGTTTTAAATCCGTGTTTTATTATATGTTTCACGTGAAACATTACAGAAGCACGTGTCAGCCGATTCCTTTTTCAAACCTTTCCTTTAAACAATCAATCCAGTTCTGAACATGAGCGCAGGTAGGTTCTCTCAAAGCCGCCGCATAGATCTCAAACACTTCCGGCTCATGTTCCTCTAAATAGCGCAGTGATTTTTTCGGGCCAAAGTAATATTTCATTTCTATATCAAAAAAGATTTCCAGGCTGTCTTTCAACAGCCAGTACATTCTGTAAAATCCCTCTGCATCCTTTCTCTCCGTTCTGTTTAACATTTTCTGGCACCAGGCAAGATTGTGCTCATTTTCAGTCCTCGTCTTTGCAGGAAAGGTTTTAATATAGTCATTCACCCTTTGTTTTAGGTTTTTAATCACATCCTCTCGATCAAAGAGAATCCGGCTATCCCAGATCTGGACAAAATCCTCAACAGGATACTCTTGCTGAAACAATGACTTAGGATAAATAAATACATCCAGTTCTATGCCGCAGATCAAGGAATGGTCGTGGCTTATCTCCCCCTCCTCTCTCACAAGAAGGGCGTCAAAATCGCTGTTCAAATGATTGGTCCCATTGGCAAAAGAGCCATATACAGCCATGCCAATCGGATGATAGGCTGACTTTAAATATTCCATTATCTTTTCCATTTTTATTTCTCCGATTCAGGTTTTATAACAGTATCAGCCATACATTTCCTTCCCAAACCTTCTCATAGCTGATGCTGTTACGATTCTCATAAAATCACTCACAAAAATTGCAACTTAAGTCTTGACTTACTTTAGTCAGATCAGTTATAATAAATAAGTTAGATGGTATATTGTTGATAAAATTTATGTTTCTGTAGCTCAGCAGGATAGAGCGTCCGCCTCCTAAGCGGAAGGCCAGCGGTTCGAATCCGCTCAGGAACAGGAAAAAGCCGGAAACCTTGTTTTTATCAGGTTTCCGGTATTTTTGTTTTGTAGTTTTTTCGCAATCTACGAATTTCCCGCAATCTTCGGACAACATTGTCCCAATTAAAACTTATGGCGGGGAATGATACAGTCATTCATTTATCCTATGGATTGATGTGAGGTAAAAATAATATGGAGTTTAGAAGATTAACCACCAGTAAGCATGATATGTATCATAAGGCGATTGCTTTATACAAAGATAGTTTCCCAATTCATGAGCAAAGAGAAAGCGGTTTACAAATCGGTATCATGGACTTTCTGCAATTCTTATGTTGTCTGCATGCATAAAACCTTGAAAATCCCCGGCATCAGATTCTAGGGTGTGCTTTGCCCTAAGGGGGGACTTTGGGTGGATTCCTTAGGGCATCTGGCGGGAATGCCTTATAAAGTGACGCACATGTGTGAGTGTTTAAATTGTCCATAACCAGTATGACTTTTTCCTGGTTCGGATAAATGACAGTTAGTAAATATTCAATTTCCTCTGCCCAATCAACCATGGTACGGGTCTTCCTTACACTGGCATGGCGATAATTTGCCAGCGGCTGTGCAAAGACAAAGATACTGCACGTCCCTTTCCGCTTGTATTCGGCATCTTCTTTCCGAATACTGCCGGGCTTAACGGGGAGAGGTTTCAAAACCTGATCCAACAGCTGGTACGGCTTTTCATCCATGCACACAACAGGGATTTCCTCATTGTAAGGAAGTTTATAAGTATCCAGGATTTCTTCCATACAGGCTACGAACTCTGCGTTTTGTTTTGGGGGGATGCACCAGTATTCGTTTTTGTGAGGCTGCAGTTCATTTTTTTTAATGCAGAGCGCACGGTTTCTACGGCAACAGGCTCAATGATTTTAAGTTCGACGGCTTTATCCCGCAAGAGCTGCAGGGACCAGGAGGAATGGCCTTGAGGAGCTGCACTACAGGCCAGTTGGACCAGGCGGGCCTGCTGATCCCCCTGTATTTTGCAGACGTTGTTTTGTCTGGGGTTGCGGTGAATCGTAGTACATTCATCAAACCCCAGGTCCACAAAACGTTTTACCGTACAATGTACGGTTGAAATAGAAACATCCAGACTTTCAGCAATCTGGCGGTGGGTAAGATTTTTACCAGAATCTTTGTGTAGGGCAAGAAGAATCAGAGCGCGCTTCTTTATCGTAAGTGTTGTTTCATTCATGGAAAGTAATGCTTTCAAAAAAGAAATCTGCTCATCATTAAGGACCACCTCATATTTTTGGTTACGTTTATTATTTGAACCTGTTCTTGCCATGTGTAATAACCGCCTTTTTCTTTAATGTTATCACACTAAAGTATATTTGACAATTAGATACTACACTAGTGACAAATCAAATAAATGAATGTCAGTAACGCCAAAATAAACATTCCAAAAGCCATAAGGTCTTTAAAATCGAAATGTTTCATAGACATCACCTCCATTCTATGTAGAATGAAGGTCAACGCCACCCTGCAACACGATTGCTCCCTAAGAAAAGTAGGGCATATATACAAGAAACGGCAACATATTCTTTTATCAGCAGCCCGTTTCATAGTCTGTATATGGTAAGCAGTTTCTTGTAAACTGACCTAAAGATTGCTTTTAATAACATAGAAAGCCGCATGTCTGCCGATAATGCAGGCAGAAGGGTACCGACCAGGACCGGCCGGTATTGCGGATCAGGGATTGCTGCTGTGGGTAAGGAAATGTGGGACAGCCAAAATGAAAGGTACGGAGCAACATATCATGAAGACACTGGGGATAAAGCGCAGATATCCGCATTTGTAATGAGCGGCGCCTGCAGCGCCCTTGCAGGGCCATTCTACGCGTACAAGCTGAAATCAGCGGTTCCCACCGTAGGGGACGCCCTTACACTGACGGCAATCGCCTCGGTTGCACTGGGCGGAACCTCCATGGCAGGAGGCCGGGGCAGCGTTCTCAGGACCCTGATCGGCGTGGTGACCATCACAGGGGTTACGTCCGGGCTTAACATGATGGGCGTGGACCCGCTCTGGAAGAATATCGTAATCGGTATCATATTGATTGCGGCAGTGTGCCTGAATTCAGATACAAAGGGAAGGGATTTGATCATAAAGTAGGATTGTTGCGGTACTAGTATAACCCCCACCAAATACCTTGCTGTTTCGCTGGTCTGATTCTCCGATAGCACAGACGCAAAAGCCTCAGCGTAGGCCCACTACGCCTACGTTTTTGCGTCTGCACTATCGAAGAATCATCCTCACCGAACCAGCAAGGTATTTAGTGTGGGTCATACTAGTCATTCAGGCCCCAATGGCAGAGGACGCCCGGTATTGCGTGGGCGTCTTCTTTTTGTGTTTCTTAAAGCAGCGGCTGAAGTAATTCAAATCGCCGAAGCCAACATAGAACGCAATATTCTGTACGCTCATCCGGGAAAATGACAGAAGCTCGGCGGCTTTGTCGATTCTGGCCCGGGTGATGTAGTTGGATATGGACTCATGGACCTCCTGGTTAAAAAGGCGGGAAAGATAGGAGGGGCTGACCCGGATGCCCTCCGATATCCGCTTCAGGGTCAGCTGGTCCGCCAGATGGATGCGGATGTAGGTGATTGCCTTGCGGATTATTGGGGAGTACTGGTCCAGGCGGTTTTTCTGGACAAAACGGCAGTAGACGCTTATCATCTGGGATTTGAATTCCTCCAGCTCCTTCAGGCTGTTGGAGTTCTCTATGAGCATGGCAAAATTGGAGGAGATGATGTCCAGGTGTACGGGATGGATACCCGCTGTTTCCGCACTTTTGCGCAGCATGGTGTTGAGGGAAAAACTCAGGTTCTTGGAGGTCCGCACCGGATCCTCAGTGCGGACAATGGAACGGCTGTCCATGGAAAACTGGCGGTAATACCTGAGCGCCATGTCCTGGTTCCCCTGGGCGACCTCCTGGAGCAGGAGCTTTTCATAGTAGTACCTGTGTTCCAGAAGCTCCATTGTGGCCTCCTCCACCCCCTGGGGGGACAGGGAGGAGACTTCCTGGCTGTATCTGGCCTGCGGTTCATAATGACGGTAGGGGACTTCATCCCCATATCCGGTTACAACCTTCATGGCGGTGCGCATGGCTTCCAGCATATAGGAATTGCCTACAATGGGAAGGGACAGGCAGAACTGGTGGAAGGGCACCAGCAGGGACAGGTTTTTCCCATTGTCCTGAAGCACCTGTTCGCAGAAGTCCGTGCCGGCCTGGCAGGTAAGGTATGGGCCGGCAATCATTGCCCTGCTTTTATTGTCATAGAGGAAGAGGTTGAAATTAAGGCTTAGGAAGTCCGTTATGTGATACAGCACCAGAGGCTCAAAGGACTGGACCATGGATTCTGTGATGAAGAAGGGAAAGTTCTCCTTCAGGAAGTCCGGCAGGTGTGACTTCAGGCAGGCTTCAATCTCTTCTATGCAGACAGTGCAAAGGGATACCGGGACCTGCAGGATTGCCTCGATGAACTGCCTGGATATCATGGCCTTTTCATGCTGGGAACAGACGGGGGAGCTGTTTGGGCTGGCGTCCTTTAAATTCCCTTCTTCTGTATTAACCTTTTTGAAATCTGATTTCTCTCCTGATTGCTTCCGTCCATCATCAATCGTTCTATTCATATTTACCTCCCCGGAGCATATTTGAAAATGCCCTCTCCCATCTCTTCCTCCAAAATCCCCATTTGTACGAAATCCACAAAAACCTCTCTCAAAATCTATCTAATATCGCCAAATCAATATGACAATATATTACTAATTAGTATTATATATTCCTAACCGTTGAAAATCAAGTGTGTTAAAATAGTGTTACAAAATAAAGCCGGCGGATAACCATAAAATGTATAAAACAGGGAGATAATGATGATGGAGAAGACAAAGGGAGCGGTAAGGCAGTACAATGACGCGAAGCTGTGGCAGATTGGTTTTTTCTCACTGAATAACTGTGCAACGAACATTGCCATGTTTCTGATGATGCAGTATTCATATTTTACACAGAACGTGCTGGGGCTGGCG
>OATT01001377.1_pt1 | contig 12561 bp, 17 predicted proteins | sample 1476071 | NCBI WGS metagenome assembly OATT01 (sample SAMEA2579989, study PRJEB22360) | human gut metagenome | biome: human gut; feature: human-associated habitat; material: faeces | place: Denmark | collected 2008/2010 | reverse complement strand
TATAAGCAGACTTTTTAATATCATCGTCTATTATTTTTTTAAATAATTTATCAATTATTTAATCCTCCTCAACGTATTCTAATTTAAACACTTTTATAAACTGAAATTAATATTATTCTTTAATACTTATAAAACTACTATCTATACAAATTATTTATCTCCTGTTAATACCTTTGATACTTCAATTCTTTTTTGCAATGATTCTAATTGTCTAACTGCACTTTTATTAAGTTTTTCTAGTCTTATTGATTGCGTTATTCCTGCTTCTATATATTCTGCATTAACACTTCAAGATTTGCTAAAATCAATAATTGTTCAATTGTTGCTTAATCTCTTATATTACTTTTTAGTTTCGGATTTTCATTTCTCCACTCACATGCTGTTTTACCAAATAATGCTACGTTTAACAAATAAGCTTCACTTGCATACACAACTTTTTTCTGATTAGCATTAAAGGTTGGAATAAGATTTTCTTTTATAGAATCGGTATGCACTAAATAATTTATTTTGGTCAATTCTCGGCGTACATCCCAACCTAGTTGCTTTTGTTCTTCCAATTTCAATCGCTGAAATTCTTTAATCTCATATAGTTTAAATTCGACTGAAATCCAAGATGCAAATTCATATGCAATATTAGATTGTGCATATGTTCCACCATATCTTCCAGCTGTTGCCTTTAAACCAATAGCATTCGTTTTGGTACACCATTCTTTTACACTAATTTTATAACTGTTTAACCCTGTATTACTTTTAATTATACATACTTTCCCATACACCCAAAAATTTAATTATATTACGATTTCTTAACTAATCGGATATAAAAATTCACCATCTTTCGAACTCAACATATCTGGTAGTGATATAAAATCCTTAGTATCAATCGTTTTTACAGAGATTTCATTATCCAATACTTTTCATTTTTCCATAATTCCCTCTTTATTAGCATCTATCTCTTTTACTAAATCTATTATTGTATCTTTACAAATTTGATTTTGTCTAATGCAATCTATTTCTGCAGTATTCTCTAATTCCGTCATTTATCCATAGATTACCATTACAGAATATTCCTTCATCTTGTGTACTCAGATAATGTAATACCTCTTGATACTTTTCATCATGAAGTAATGTTAAAGCAACTCTTAATTCTTCATGATAAGAATCGTTACTTAAATTTAAATAAAAGTCTTCTATCGTTGTCATCTGAATAACTTCATAAAATTTATTTAGATATTGATCCACCAATAATTCTAATTCTTCAATACTCCATTCTTTCATTTTATAAAAATCAGAACAAATTCTAGCTCCACTTACAGTAAATGCCCCTATAGAACGCAAACTTATTGGTTCTTTTTTGTTTCCTTCCATATTTAAACATTCCCAAAGTAAGTCATCAATCCAAAGAGGTTTTACTTTAATATCATAACTACAACAACATCTTCCATCAATTGTTTCACGTACATCAATATAGTTAGAAAAAAACAAGTCATTTTTATTAAACCAAAGCATGTAATCTATCTTCTTAAATTTATATTTTTTTATCTTTTCTTTTAATAACTTAGGTAGCGCTTTTTTTAATTCTCTTAATTTTCTTTGTTCTTCTCTCGTCAAATTAATCACCTCTAAAAATTCTAATCTGTAATCTTATCTTCATCATATCACTTTTACCTTTCAACAACAAATATATATTAAAAAATGACCAATTATGCTTCATGATAACTGGTCACTTTTTATTTGTTTTTTACGATATTTTTGCATTTTTATGGAAAAGTCAGCAGTTTTATCTAACATCGTATACTGTCTGTATGCATCCAAAAGCGCCCTATTTATTGGCTGTTTTAATTTATATGCTATCTGTGTGGTACCTGTAGAGACCTCTACTTATTCTTGATATGAGCAAGAGGATACAGTCACCTAGAAATTGTTTTACTATTTTTAAATTTGATTTGACAATAGAAATCTCCTTTATCATATAATAAATAACAAACGCAAATCATAAAAAATAGTTTCTGCCTTTTGAATTTTTTCTAATGCATATTTTTTCTCCAAAGGGATATAACAATAAGCAATCAATAATTTCATCAAGAGAAATTGCAGTTAAATTAACAAATGATATATAGAAAACAATAATATTGATAACGAGAAAAGTCCATTTATACTTTTTGCAAAAGGAAGTAGAAAACGATATTAACAATAATCTCAATGTGTGAATTTTTGACCAATAAAAGATGATAGAATCAAAACGATCTCCAATTCTAAAACCATCATAGGTATTTCTAATATACATAAAATAGACAAAATAAATACATAGCCTTTCATAAAAATAACAATTTGCAATTAATCGATAAGAATAAAGAATAAGAGAACCCCAATGACAAACAAGAGCAACAGCATAACCAATTCTTAAAAATGCTTGATTGCTTCTTAAAATGATTCTTTTTGAAATTGATATAATATAAAAATTTTGCCAACTTGTCGTTATAATAATTATAAGCAATAAGAGAAAGAGAAAAACTATTCTCAAATATCCATACTGTTTTCTTGCTAAAGAAGGTCATTCTTCTTCAATTATACATTCAATAAATATCTTGTACCCATCCGATTCCAAATTACCAACAATTTCATTTGTAACAATTCTTGAATATCTAAAATCGAACTGTTTTGCTTGATAGTCATGTTCTTTTTTCAACATCATTAATTTTCAAAATCAATCCCCTCACTTTCTTTTACACCGTAAAAGTCAAGACATAAAAAAAGATGCATAATGCATCTTAATATTGATGAGATTTTCCAACAATTTCATTAATATCTTTAATACCCATTTCATCTAAGATTTCATTCATCTCTTGAATAATTTTTGGACATGCATATGGATCAACAAGATTTTGACACCCTACAGCAACAGCGTTTGCTCCCGCTATCATCATTTCAATAGCATCTTTACCACTTGAAATTCCACCCATTCCAATAATAGGTATAGAAACAGCTTGTGAAACTTGATAAACCATTCTTAAAGCAACAGGGAAAATCGCTGGACCACTATATCCACCAGTTTTATTAGCAATAATTGGTTTCCCCGTTTTCAGATCAAAGCGCATACCAATCATCGTATTGATCATAGTAATGCCATCAGCACCTGCTTCTTCAACGGCTATAGCCATAGCAACAATATCAGTAACATTTGGAGATAATTTGACATAAACTGGTTTATGGCTTACATCTTTTACTGCTCTTGTAACCTCAGCAGCCATCTCTGGATTCGTTCCAAATTGAATACCTCCACAATGAACATTCGGGCAAGAAATGTTTAATTCTAAGGCTCCTACCATGTCATGGGCAGATAAGCGTTTGGCTGTTTCTACATAATCATCAATTGCACTTCCGCCAATATTGGCAATTACTTTATCAGTGTATAACGGACGTAATTTCTCTAATTCTTCATTGATAACTGCATCAACCCCAGGATTTTGCAAACCAATTGCATTTAACATACCGCTAGGTCCTTCAGCAATTCTTGGTAAAGGGTTTCCAAATCGAGGTTCCAGTGTTGTGCCTTTTAGCATCATCGATCCCAAAAGATTGATATCATAAAATTTAGCAAACTCATAACCAAACCCAAATGTTCCACTTGCTGGAATAACTGGATTCTTCATATCTAACCCTGGTAAATTCACTCTTAAATTAGCCATTAACAATCACCTCACTCGAATGCAAAATCGGTCCTTCTACACAAATTCTTTTATATGGCTTTGTTTTGGTCTTGCATGAACACCCCATACAAGCTCCAAATCCGCATCCCATTCGTGCTTCAAATGAAAGATAGCCATCATCAGGATACTTCTCAACCAAAGCATCTAACATTTTTTCAGGACCACATGTATAATAAACATCCATATCAAATCGTTGCTGTTGTAAAACATCAACGACAGTTCCTTTCATCCCTAAACAGCCATCCATTGTAGCAATATATGTTGGACACAATTTCTCAAACTCTTCTTTATAAAATACATCATTTTGACCATTGAACCCTAATATAGCCGTTACTTTAACTCCCTTTGCCAATAAATCTTTTGTTAATTTATACATTGGCGGAACTCCAAGTCCACCACCAATCACAACTGCTGATTGATGCTCCAAATCAATAAAACCATTACCCAAGCCAGTTAAACAATCCAATTGATCCCCGACTTCCTTTTTTGAAAGTATTTGAGTTCCTTCACCGACTACTCTAAAAATAATTGTAATATGAGACTCATCATAATCACAGATACTCATTGGTCTTCTTAAATAAGGCTGTAATGAATCTGTAATTTTAATATTAATGAACTGACCTGGTGCAGTGACATAGCTAGCAGCTTCACCCTCTAAAATCATTTCATAAACATCTTTGACAAGTTCTTTTTTAGAAAGAATAGTCATCATTCCTTGATAATTTGCCACTATAATTCCCCCATTTCCACTAATTTTCCATTCATAATATTTGCTACAATCTGACCTTGACAATGCACTCCAATAAAGGGTGTATTGATAGACTTAGACTGAATATCTGCTTCTCTTATTTCAAATTCTTTATCCAGATCCACAATACATAAATTTGCCACATCCCCAATGTCAACTGTTCCCTTTAATCTCAAAACATGTGCTGGTCCTATTGTTAATGCATCCAAAATTGTTTCTAATGATACTAAATTTTTCTTAACTAAATATGTATACAGAAGTGAAAATGCATGTTGAATGCCAATAATTCCAAATGGAGCATCTTGTATTGGTCGATCTTTTTCTTCCCTAGCATGAGGCGCATGATCAGTTGCAATAACTTTGATTGTATGATCATTGAGTCCTTGAATTAAAGCAGCATGGTCTTCAATTGAGCGCAATGGCGGATTCATTTTATAATTCGGATGACAATCTTTAATATTTTCTTCTGTTAGAATTAAATGATGTGGAGAAACTTCTCCAGATACAGGCAATCCATCTTTTTTAGCTTGTCGTAAGAGTTCAACAGTTTCCTTTGTTGAAATATGACACACATGATATCTATTGTTATATATCTTGACAATTCCTAAATCGCGCGCCACCTGCTGATATTCAGAAGCACTATTAATCCCAATCAAATGATGCTCTTTGGCATACTTGCCATCATGAATACATCCTCCATGAAGTTCACGCTCATCTTCACAGTGAGCCACAATGATTGAATCTATATTGCTTGCAAGCTGCATTGCCAGTTCCATCATCTCATCACTTTGAACACCTTTTCCATCATCTGAAAAACCTAAAACAATATCTTCTTCAACAACATGCGCCATATCTACTAATTCTTGGCCTTTGAGGTCTTTTGTAATGGCACTATATGTATAAACATTCACATAAGCATCTTTTTCTACACGCTTTTGAAAATCTTGAATTGTTTCTATATCATCCATACATGGTAAGGTATTAGCCATTGCAACAATCGTTCCATAACCACCATACAACGCACTTAAACTCCCTGTTGCAATTGTCTCTTTATGTTCAAATCCAGGTTCTCTTAAATGTGTATGAATGTCTATAAAATTATGTGAAACCATTTTTCCTTTTAAATCATATGTATGAATATCAGTTTGTATATCTGGAGCAATTTCTTTGATTTTTCCATCAACAATCAATATATCTACGTTCTCAAATTTTTGATTTCTATATAAAGAAGCATTCTTTAACAAATAACTATTCATTTTCTAACACCTCATGAATCATCGCCATTCTTATAAACACACCATTATGCATTTGTCTAAAAATACGACTCTTTCCACTTTCTACAAGTTCATCTTTAATTTCAACATCTCTATTTATAGGAGCTGGATGCATAATAATTGCAGTCTCTTTTAATCGTTTATATCGTTCTAATGATAAGCCATAGATTCGATGATAATTCTCTTTAGAAAAATCTTCATCACCAGCATGTCGTTCATGTTGTACACGCAATAACATAACAACATCCATATCTTCAATTACATCATCAAAATCAACATAGTTATAGCCATCTTGCTTATATTCTAAAGGACCAGATGTATAAACTTGCATTCCTAATCTTTGCATAACATCATAGTTAGAATGAGCTACTCTTGAATGTAAAATATCTCCTACAATAACAACTTTCAATCCTTCAAAATGACCGAATTCTTCTTTGATTGTCATTAAATCTAACAGCGACTGTGAAGGATGATTTCCTTTTCCATCACCCGCATTTAAAATAGGAATATGAATTCCTTCTAATTGCTTATAATAATCATCATCAGTATGTCTAATAACTAAAGCATCACACCCTATACTTTCAAATAATTTACATGTATCATATAAAGTCTCACCCTTTTTTAAACTAGAGTTACTGGCTTCAAAATTTTGTGTACGGCATCCCAAATTTCCAGCTGCCATGTCAAAACTATAATGTGTTCTTGTTGATGGTTCAAAAAACAAATTAGCAACGACCTTTTTTTGATGATAATCAACAGTTTTTCCATTTTTAAATGCAATGGCTTCATCAATTAAATGATGAATTTGTTCTAAACTCAAATCACTCAAATTCACAATATTCTTCATGTCCTTCTCCTCTCAAAAAAAATATACCTCTGTAGGTATATTGATTCTTCATGAATAGATATACCCTTATCCTTAATATCATATCAAATGTATAATATTTTGACAATTTATTCTACTCATTTATTTTTGTTTTTAATGCTTTTTCTACAATGTGTGGTACTAAACCAGAAACACTATGATGATGTGAAGCTATTTCTTTTACTGATGATGAAGAGATAAAAGAATGATTTGGTCTTGTCATTAAAAAAACCATATCTACACTATCATCTAAATATTGATTAGAAAAAGCTAGTTGTAACTCATACTCAAAATCCATTGTCGCACGTAACCCTCTAACCAATACACTTGCTCCAACTTTTTTAGCATATTGAACAGCCAATGCTTCGCTACTATCAACAGTCACATTATCAAACTGAGATGTAACTTCTTTTAACAGAGTCATTCTTTCTTCTAATGTAAACATAGTTTGTTTAGATGGATTGTTAAAAATAGTCACATATAAATGATCATACATGCGACTTGCACGTTCTATAATATCTAAATGTCCATTCGTTACTGGATCAAACGTTCCAGCATATACTGCTTTGATATTTTTCATTCCTTACTCCTCATATACAATTATCTGCAAAGTTGTAATTCCATAAGATTGCTGTTTTTTTAATACAAATGGTTCTTTTATTTCAATCACTTCTTCATTTAAATCCTCAATAACAAGTAAGCACCCTTGTTTAAGCATACAGTTTTTAACCAGAAAATCAAGTATTTTTTGACTCATTTTCAAACCATATGGTGGATCTAAGAAAACCAAATCAAATTGAATATTCTCATTGGCAAATTGTTGCAAAGCTTTTTGATAGTCCATCTTATAAACATGAGCAACATCTTGAATCTTTAAAGTTTGAATATTTTCTTTAATCGTAGCAAAAGCTTTATATTGTTTATCAACACTATAAAGTTCATCCATTCCTCTACTGATGGCTTCAATTCCTAAGCCACCACTTCCTCCAAATAAATCCAAACAGACTCCACCATTAAAAAAAGGTCCGATTATATTAAATAAATTTTCCTTATTCTTATCTGTTGTTGGTCTTGTCAATTTAGAATCCACGCTTTTTAATTGTCTACTTTTAAATTTACCTGCTATAACTCTCATAATAACCTCATAATGTCAACTGATGAAAAGATAATTCTTCACTTATACCTTGAAAAATGATTTCTGTAACTTTTTCTAATAAATCATTTAGGGCATAATAACTTTGATAATAAGATTGAATCTGAGGGTGCTCAAACAGTTCTTTTTTTACTTCTTTTAACTGCTCTTTTAAATCATCAGAAGTCATATAGTTCTTATATTGTTTCACCCTCAAATAATCTTCTTGTAACATTTGATGCCTTGATAACAGCAATACTATTTTTTCATCATGTAGTTTTTTTTCAGATTGTAAATATTGTTGAAAAATTTCATCAACATAAATTGCTTCTATTAATTCATCTATTTCTTTATACATTGTTTCTCCTATAATAACATTTCAATCATTTGCAGCATTGTTCCAACTTTTTCAATTCGATCAGCAAATGTTAATTTGTTCTCAACTTTATATTGTTCTATCATTGTCGGAAATTCCTGTGGATATCGTGAAAGGATTAAATACCATTTCGGATGTAATCTTAAATACATCCGAATTTCATCATTAATCATCATACCATTGTTTTTGTTGAGGTTTTTGATCATCTTTCACAACAAATCCACTAACTAAATCTAAAATCTTTTGAATACCATCAAAACTTTTTGATAATGCATTCAAATCCACATTCTTTACAATATCTAATATACCGCTTAAATCCATCTGTGACTTTTTATAAGGTTCCCACATTTTATCATTTTCACCATATAAAACATAGAACTCATATAATTGCTGCCAAGTATAGCGACCACTCACGACATCATCTTTTACTGATGGTATCGTTCTAACAAACGCTTTAAAATCATCTATTTCCATATTCTCACCCATATTAGAATATGCCAAAAGTCTAGATTTGTTCTTTTAAAGTATCACGATTGTATTTTGCTATAATAGATTGTGCTATTCCAATACCTATCATAGCCGCCCATGTTGATGAACCACCTGATGATATTAATAACAAAGGAACACCAGTCATTGGAATCAATCCAGATACCCCTCCGACATTAACAACCAGATGTGTAAAGAAATATATTCCAACACCATAGAGTATTAATTTACTTTTGGTTTCTTTCACTTTCATACCATACTGAAACATTTTATATATAATAATACAGTATGGAATTAAAAACAACATAAATCCAGCCAATCCCAATTCTTCATATATAATTGGAGCTATAAAATCATTATGGGATTCTGGTATGTATCCATATTTTTGACGCGATGCTCCAAACCCTTTTCCAAACAATCCGCCTGCTGTAAAGGCAATAAGAGCATTCGTTAACTGCCAACCATCATTTTGAACATCATATAAAGGGTTCAACCATGTATATATACGCCCTAACTGGTGAGGTTTTAAAACAAACGCTGCTCCAAAGAGAACCATAACACCAAAAATCAATAAAATAATCAATGCAAGTTTTTTATATTTAGAGTAATACGGCCTTGGAGTTATAAAAAATAATACCATACAAACAAAAGCCAAAATCAACGCACTTCCTAAATCCTTTTGGACAAATGCTCCAATAGCAAACGCAAAAACAATGGCCATAATAGGTTTAGCAACACAATACATAAATTTTCTTTGCTGTAAAACTTCACGTTTAGACTTAGAAATATTTTTAGGTATCTGACAAAATTCTTCCATCTCACCAAAATGAAAAGATAAAAAGAGAATCATAAAAATTTTCATAAACTCTGCTGGTTGAATTGTAAAAGAACCAAAGCGAATCCAGGCATGAGATCCTTTAACAGCGGTAAATGCCAAACATGAAAGCATTAATGCGATTCCAATAAAATAAAGAATCCATGTTGAACTAGAATTCACCCAACTCTTTTTAAAACAACGTGTTAAAAAAATCATAAAACAAAAACCAGTAACAACAAATATAATTTGCTTAACCATATTAATTGTTGCATACGCAGCTCCCATAGAAGCTGTTTGACCAACTGATGCACTTCCAATCATAACAATTCCAAAAATAGTTAAAATAACAACGCATGCATAAACAGTTTTATCAACACCTCGACTTTTAAATATCCTTCTAATTAAAGTAATCATCGCATGTCAATCCAATCACTGTTTTTTGATCTTTGAAACACTTTATATATAGAATAATGTGATACTCTTTCAAATTCAGCATCAATTTTCTTTTGTTCACTTTTTGAATCTACAACCATCGTAAAACGACGATAACATTCCATAAATTCCTTTTGAGAAATTCCTTCCTCATAAGCTTTCTCAACTGCATTATATAATGACATCACATTAATAATGTCTTGGGTACTCCAATAAGGATCCAATGAATAATCATACATGTCTCTCACTTCCTTGTCCTAACCATTATACATGATATCTAAAAAAAATAAAATAAGAATTGGGTAGAAACACTAGCAATTTTGTAAAACAGGAATATGTTAAATTGAAAGGAGGGAATTCAATGAACTCTTGTTATAACTATGGAGGTTGCGGATGCAATAGCTATATGCCAACATTTCCTTGTAACCCATTCGGTTGTGGTGGATGTGGATGTCAATCATTCAACAACTGTGGATGTGGCGGATTCGGTGGCGGAAGCGGATGCACTTGGTTTGCTATTGTATTAGTTGTCTTCTTATTACTCATCATCTGTGGATGTACTAAAATCTGTTAATTTAAGAAAAATATGCTAGAATCTAGCATATTTTTTATTTTTGTGATAAAATAATGCAGCGAGGTGAAAGTAAATGTTATTAATGAAAGATATAATTGATGATCATCATCCTTTGATTCGTGAGATTTCACAACCTGTTGAAATGCCTATATGTCAAGAAGATGAACAATTATTGCTAGATATGCATGAATTCTTAGTGAATTCGCAAGATGAAGAAATGTCTGAAAAATATCATCTTCGTCCCGCTGTTGGAATAGCAGCTGTTCAAGTTGGAGTTTTAAAAAGAATGTGTGCCATTCATGTTCTATCATATGATGATGATGGAAATGTTTCAAAAGCAGATGATTATGCATTGGTTAACCCTAAAATAGTTTCTTATACTGAAAAAGGATCATACCTTAAAGATGGCGAAGGCTGCTTAAGTGTCAATGATGATGTTGAAGGATTGGTCCCTAGACATGCCAAAGTCACTGTAAAAGGCTATGATGTCTTAACACATAAAAATGTAACGATTGTCGCTAGAGGATATTTGTCAATTTGTTTACAACATGAATTAGACCATTTTGATGGAAAACTTTTCTATGATCGTATTAACAAAGAAAATCCGAAAGCACCTATTCCTAATGCTATGGTTATTGAATAATATAAAGACTCTTATCTGTTTAAGCAGAGAAAATACACAAGAGTCTTTTTTATTATTTATTTTTTATCGTGGAAGTAAATACTTAATCACCGCTATCCAAGCAATCAATATATTGCACATTCCAAACCCAAATGTTAAGCAGCACAAATTAAAAAGAATTGTATGAGAACTTATTTTTGTCTATAAAACCTCTTTCAACTTTTTCCATTCATCCCACGTATACCCTTCTACCCATTCTTTTGAGATACACCTTCATACTGACATTATAAACTACACACCTTCCTTCTAATAATGGATATTTTTATTTGTTTCGTAGCCTTTATATATACATCTTTTATTAAACCTTATAATAATTTATAACAAAAAAGATGATTTGTATGAAACAAAATCATCTTACTTTATTCATCCTCACGATTTATTAAGCCTCAATTTTATCGAACACTTGTTTCAAATCATCAATCAAATCAATGGGGTTTTCTAATCCAACAGAAATACGAATTGTTCCTTGTTGTACACCACCAGCTAGTCGTTCCTCTTCACTCATTTGTGCATGTGTTGTTGAAGCTGGGTGTGTTAATAAACTTCTTGAGTCTGCGAAATTTGTTACATGAGTAAAAAGTTTAATATTATTAATAACTGTCTTTCCACCAGTTAAACCGCCTTTTACGCCAAATGTAAATAATCCACCAAATCCACGTGGGAAATATTTTTGACATAATTCATAAGAATCATGATCTTCAAGTTCAGCATAACTCACCCATTCTACTGCTTTTGATGTCTTTAAAAATTGTGCAATCTTTCTAGAATTCGAAACATGTTTATCCATACGCAATGATAATGTTTCCAAACCCAACAATGTCATATAAGCATTAAACGGTGACATACATCCCCCTAAATCTCTTAATGTTTTTGCAATCATTTTGGTACACAAAGCACCTTCGTTCATATCAGCATAAATAATATCATGATAAGCTTTATCAGGTGTCGTAAACAATGGATAGCGCTCGTTATGCCAATCAAATTTTCCACTGTCAACAACGATTCCACCCATGACATTTCCATGTCCAGCAATATATTTCGTTGTAGAATAAACAACAATATCAGCTCCATGAAGAATTGGTTGGAATAGATATGGTGTTGGTGTTGTATTATCTACAACAAACAATACTTGATGTTTTTTACATATTGTACTAATAGCTTCAAAATCAAGCATATCACCATTGGGATTTCCAACAGCTTCTACAAAAATCATCTTTGTCTTTTCATTAATCAATGATTCCATTTGTTCTAAATCTCGAGGATTCACAAAATGAGAATGAAATCCCATTCCTGTCATTGTTCCTGACAAAGAACCAATTGTACCACCATAAAGATTATTTGCTGCAATAATCTCATCTCCCGATTGACAAACAGTCATGATTAAGCCCATGATGGCTGCAGTTCCAGATGAAAATGCAACAGCACCTACTCCACCCTCTAAAGCCGCCATTCTTTGTTGTAAAACATC
>OATT01001363.1_pt1 | contig 12735 bp, 9 predicted proteins | sample 1476071 | NCBI WGS metagenome assembly OATT01 (sample SAMEA2579989, study PRJEB22360) | human gut metagenome | biome: human gut; feature: human-associated habitat; material: faeces | place: Denmark | collected 2008/2010 | reverse complement strand
TAATTAATTACCTAAAATTTCTTTATTAAATATAAAAAGGCCTTAAGGCCTTTATTCATCTTTTAATTTAATTATATCTGCACCAAGACTTCTTAATACATTTTCAAAGTTTTCATATCCTCTTTCTATATGATATATATCACTGATTTCACTTTTACCATCGGCTGCTAGTGCTGCTAATACTAAAGATGCTCCTCCCCTTAAATCAGGAGATTTAACTCTTGCACCGTGTAGTTTTTCTACTCCATTTACCATGCATATATTTTCTGTTATATATTTTATATTAGCTCCCATTCTAATAAGTTCTGCACAATGCATAAACCTATTTTCAAAAATAGTCTCATGAAATACACTCACACCATCTGACAATGTCATAAGTGCCATAAGTTGAGATTGCATATCAGTTGGGAATCCTGGATGAGGACAAGTTTTTACTAAGTCTACAGCTTTTATTTTTTTAGGTGCTACTAAAATTAACCCCTTCTCAGTATATTTTATATCACATCCAGCTATTCTTAGCTTATCACATATAGGTTCCATATGATCTTGCACTACCTTATCTACTTCTAAAGTGCCACCAGTTATGGCACTTGCAATCATATATGTTCCTATAGCAATTCTATCTGGTATAACTTCATATTCAACTTCATTTAACCTATTAACGCCCTCAATCTCTATATAACTAGTTCCTGCTCCATTTATTTTTGCTCCCATAGCATTTAAAAATTTTGCTAAATCTTCTATTTCAGGTTCTCTGGCCGCATTGTATATTTTTGTAATTCCCTTTGCTTTTATTGCGGCTAATATAGCATTTTCTGTTGCTCCTACACTCGGAAATTCTAAATTAATTGTAGCTGATTTTAAATTATCTTTAAAACATTTTATATATCCATTTTTTTCTTCTATTTTTATACCTAATTTCTTAAGTGCTTTTAAATGTAAATCTATAGGTCTTGATCCTATAGCACACCCTCCAGGATAGCTTATTTTTGTATAATTTAATCTTCCTATCATTGCCCCCATAATTATTATTGACGACCTCATTTGCCTAACATATTCTTCATCTATCTCTCCTGAATTTATATTAGAGCTGTCTATAATTAAAGTATCAGGTTCATAATCAACTTTACATCCTATACTTTCTAATATTTTTATCATTATATAAACATCGGATATATTAGGTACATTATGAATTATACTTTTATTTTCATTTAGTATAGTAGCGGCCATTATAGGTAAAATAGAATTTTTAGCTCCTCTTATATTTAGCTTACCTTCTATTTTATTTCCACCACTAACTATATATTTACACACAAATAATCCCCCCTAGTGCTGTTAAAATCATAGTGCCTATAATTTTAAGCTATGTACTAGAGGGGACATATGTTACTTTTTCTTTATTCCTATTACTTTACCTTGACTACTTGTATCTTCTTTTTTATCTAAGTCTACATTAGTATCAGTATTTTCTTCTTTTTTAGATTTTTTGCTTTCTTTTTTATGTAACTTTTCCTTATTATTAGCATTATATATTTTTAAAATTTCATCATATATAAGGTCTATAGCTTCTGGTTTTCCTATTTCTTTACTTTTATTAGCCATTTCTAATAATTCTTCTCTATTTCCTAAAAGTCTAGTTACTGCATCATTTAAACTTACATCAGTTAAGTTCTTTTCAAGTATAGCAACTCCTGCACCTTGTTTTTCTATGCTTTTAGCATTGTATTCTTGATGATTTTCTGCAGTATATGCTTTTGGTATTATTATAGACGGCTTTCCAAGTGCTGTTATTTCAGCTAATGATATTGCGCCTGCACTTCCTATAACTAAATCACTTGCAGCTAGCGCATTTGCCATATCTTCTAAGTATGGAACTACTCTTTGATATGGCTTTAAATTTAAATCTTCTATGCTACTAATAAATTCATCATAATATGATTTTCCAGTTGCAAATATAAAAGCAACATCATCTTTAACCATATTTCTAACTACTAATTTCATAGCATCATTTATTTTTCTAGATCCTCCGCTACCACCATAGCAAAGAACCATTTTTTTATCTTCACTTATACCTAAGTTTCTTCTTGCTATAGATTTTCTAGCTACTAATATTTCTTTTCTAACTGGATTTCCTGTAAGCACTAATTTGTCTCTAGTTCCTTCTGGAAATCTTTGATGTGAATCTTCAAAACTAGTTAATACTGTTGTAACCATTTTAGCAAGTATTTTATTAGTAACGCCTGGGAAAGAGTTTTGTTCATGTACTACAGTTGGAACTTTGCTCATAGCTGCATTAAATAATACAGGCCCACTTACATATCCACCTGTGCCTATTACTATATCAGGCTTAAATTTTTTAACTACTTTTCTAGATTGCTCTAAACCTTTAAATAATTTAACAACTCTTTTAACATTATCTAAATCTATCTTTCTTTTAAATCCTTGAACTGTTACTGTTTTTAGTTCATATCCATATTTAGGAACTATTTCAGACTCTATTCCTTTTTCTGTTCCTACAAATAATATCTCTGCATCAGGATTTTCTTCTTTTATTTTATTTGCGATGGCTATAGCTGGATATACATGTCCTCCAGTTCCACCGCCTGATAATAAGACTTTCATTTAATCATCTCCTGTTAGTTCATTTTGACATGTTTTGAAATGTTTAATACTATACCAACAGCACTCATAAATATAATAAGTGAGGTTCCTCCATAGCTTATAAATGGTAGTGCCACTCCGGTAACTGGCATTGATGAAGTTGCTACTGCTATATTTAATGCAGCTTGGATTCCTATTTGGGCACCTATACCTATTACAACCATACATGTAAATATATCAGTGCAATTTAACGCTATTCTTACACACCTATATACTAGTATAACAAATAACATTATTACTACTGCACATCCTATAAGTCCTAATTCTTCACCTATTATTGCAAATATAAAGTCATTTTGTGGCTCAGGTATGTAAAACCATTTTTGTTGACTTTTTCCAAGACCCATTCCAAATAACCCTCCTGAGCCTAATGCATAAAGGCCTTGTATAACCTGGTATCCATTACCTAATGGATCTTGAAATGGATCTAAGAATGATAATATACGTTTTAATCTATACTCAGATGTAAGGGCTAAAAGTAAAAATAAACCAACCCCACTTCCAAACATAGCTATAACAAACTTCATATTAAGACCTGCTACAAATATCATAACAAATGTAACTAATATTATAGTTCCTGCTGTAGACATATTTGGTTGAAGCATTATTAAAGCAAAGAATAACCCAGGAACTATAAGAATAGGCAGAACTCCTTTTGTTAAAGACTTCATGTAATCATATCTTTTTTCTATAAACTTTGCTGTGATTATAATAGTAGCAAACTTTGCAATTTCTGCTGGTTGTATAGTAAATGCTCCAAATCCTAACCAACGTCTTGCACCATTTGCTTTTATACCTAATGGTGTTAATACCAAAAGTAATAGTATAACTGATACTATTCCTATTGCTTTAGCATTTTTCTTCCAAAATCTATAATCTATATTAGATATTATAATCATAGATATAAATCCTAAAGTAGCATAAATAGCATTTCTTTTTAAGAAGTAATAAGAATCATTGTGTTTAAAAGCAGATTGAACAAAACTTGCACTAAACACCATAATGATACCTATAAATACTAAAGTCATAGTTGTATAAAATATTACACTATCAAATTCTGTTTTAGTACTCTTATCAATTTGTTTTTTTAAAGCTTCTTTGGCCATTATAAAGCTTTCCCTCCATTCCCTAGATAAGAGGTTACTTTAAATTGTTTACATTATCTTTGAAGTCAATACCCCTTACTTCAAAACTTTTATACATATCCCAACTTGCGCATGCAGGTGATAATAAAACTACATCACCATCTTTAGCAATTTGATAAGAAGCATTTACTGCTTCTTTCATATCTTTTACTACAGTTATGTTATCAAATCCTTTATTTTGAGCACACTCTTTTATCTTTTGTGCTGTTTCACCTAGTAAAACTAATGCATATACATTTTCTTTTGCTGCATCTAAAAATTCATCAAAACTACTTTGTTTATCCATACCACCAGCTATTAATACTATAGGCCTATTATAAGATTGAACAGCTTTTATACTTGAGTCTGGATTTGTAGCTTTTGAATCATTTACAAACATTACTCCTTTTAAGTTTCTTACAAACTCTTGTCTATGCTCAACTCCAGCAAAAGTTTTTAATACTTCTCTTATAGTATCTATATCTATATTAGATACATATGCTATTGCTGCTGCAGCCATACAGTTTTCTAGATTATGGTCACCAGGAAGACTAAGTTCATCTTTATTTAAAAGTGTAATTTTTTCATCTATATTCACAATGATATTTTTAGCTTCATCTAAATATATTCCACACTCTAAACTTTTTTTCCTAGAAAAGAATATTTTTTTAGCTTTTACATTATCTGATAAAGATCTTACATCTTCATCATCATAATTTAATACACAGAAGTCTTTGCTATCTTGATTTTCAAATATTCTAGCCTTTGCTTCCATATAAGCTTCCATAGTATGATGTCTATTTAAATGATCCTCTGTAAAGTTTAGTATTGCACTTACATGAGGCTTAAAAGTAGCTATACTTTCAAGTTGAAAACTACTTAATTCTGTAACTAGTACAGAATTTTCATTAGCAACACCTACTGTATCTATTACAGGATTTCCTATATTTCCAACTATATAAGTATCTCTATTAGCCTTTTTAAATATTTCTCCTACTAAAGATGTTGTAGTTGTTTTTCCGTTAGTTCCTGTTATACCAATAAATATTGGATTTTTAGAAAGTCTATACGCTAATTCTACCTCTCCTATTATCTCTATATTTTTAGATTTTATCTTTAATATAAAAGGTAAATCTAATGGTACTCCTGGAGATACAACTGTCATATCTATATCATCTATATTTTCAGGGTGATGTCCTAATATATATTCTACATTGTTTAAATCAGAAAGTTCATCTAATATATCTTTTAACTTATCTTTATCTTTTATATCATTTACAACCACTTTTGCACCTAATCTATTTAGATGTTTAATTGTAGATACACCAGTTTTTGCTAAACCAACTAATAAAACTTTTTTATTTTTTAGATTCATTGTTTATACCCCCGAACTAAAATATTGCTATTATACCTATCCAAGCAAGCACTATAGTTACTATCCAGAATGTAAATACTACCTTAGTCTCAGGCCATCCACATTGTTCAAAATGGTGATGTATAGGAGCCATTTTAAATATTCTTTTTCCTGTTAATTTAAATGATGCTACTTGAAGTATAACTGATATAGCTTCTGCAAAGTATATACCTCCAACTAATGGTATTAAAAGTACACTGTTTGTAAGTATTGCAAAAGCAACAACTGCTCCACCTAAAGCCATTGAACCTGTGTCACCCATAAATATCCTTGCAGGGTATGCATTAAATCCTAAGAATCCTAAACAAGCACCAATAGTAGCCGCTGCTAATACAGCAACTTCTGTGTTTGCAACACCTGAATAAGATGCAAGTAACATAAAGAATGTAGATACTATTAATGTTATTCCTGATGCTAATCCATCTAAACCATCTGTTAAGTTAACAGCATTAACTGTTCCAACTATTACAAATATCATTATAGGAACATATAATGGCCCTAAATTTATTGCTATATCTGTAAATGGTACCATAAGCTGAGGTGCACTTGCAGATACAGTATATTGATAATTAGCTACATATAAAGCTAATCCAAATTGCATTACGATTTTTTGCCAAGGTTTTAGTCCCAATGATCTTCTCTTTTTTATTATTATGAAGTCATCTATAAAACCTATTAATCCAAATCCAAATATACATATAAGACCTATAACCATATCTGGTCCTACTTTACTTCTAGTAAGTCCTGTTATCAGTATAGCTACGATCATTAATATTCCACCCATTGTAGGTGTTCCATTTTTAGCTAAGTGTGTTTTCGGTCCATCATCTCTTACTGTTTGACCAAATTTAAATTTAGTTAACATAGGTATAAATATTGGACCTAATATAACTACTATTAGAAACGAAATCAACGATGTATAAGTAAGTTCTGTTATTCCTAACATAATATATATCTCCTCTCCCTTGTTGGCTATTTCTTTTATGATTATTTATTAAGATATTCTACTATTTTTTCTAATTCCATACCTCTAGATGCCTTAACTAAAACTACATCATCTTTTTTTACAAGTTCATCTATTTTTTCTATAGCCTCTTCTTTTGTATTAAAATGATGTATGTTATTTTCATTAAATCCTAGAGCTTTAGCTTCTTCAGATATAAATTTTGAGTCTTTTCCTATAGCTATTATTACATCTGTATTATCTACGGCAGACTTTCCTACTAGACGATGTCCATATTCAGTATGTTCACCCATTTCAAACATATCTCCAAGTATAGCTACTTTTCTATTTTTGTATCTTCCAAGTATTTTTAAAGCAGCTTCCATAGAGTCAGGGCTTGCATTGTATGCATCATTAATTATTGTCATTTTATCATTTTTTATTATGTCTAATCTCATTTTAGTTGCTTTAAAGTTTCTTAATCCACGTTTTATATCTTCTAAAGATATGTTTAATTCTCTTCCTACTAATATAGCTGCCATTGCATTATAAATGTTATGTTCTCCTACTGTAGGTATGAATATTTCTTCTTTTTTACTATCTATATAACAAACAAAAGTTAAATCTTCCTCACCCATCACATAACTTTCGCAGTATATATCATTATCTTTATTGAATCCAAATGTTTTTAATTTATACTCAAGATTTTTTCCCTTTAAAGTTCCTAAAAATTTATCGTCTCCATTAACAACCAAAGTATTCGATTCATTAAAATTAGTTGCTATTTCCATTTTAGCTTGTAGTATCCCTTCCTGAGACCCTAAGTTTTCAATATGCGATAAACCGATATTAGATATAACACCTATTTTAGGATTTACTATATTGGCTAAATATTCTATTTCTTTAAAGTGCGACATACCCATTTCTATAACTGCACACTCATAAGAGTCATCTAAATTAAATAAAGTTAAAGGAACTCCAAAATGATTATTTAAGTTACCTTGATTCTTTAGTGTATGAAATGTTGAAGAAACTGTAGCGTATATCATATCTCTTGTTGTTGTTTTTCCTACACTTCCTGTTACTCCTATATATGGTATATCAAACTTTTCTTTATAGTATTTAGCAATATCACCTAATGCTATTTGAGTATCTTTTACTTCTATTAAATTTATATCCGAACTATTTAATTTTATGCTACTACTTGCATTTTTTATGAATGTTTTACATCCATTTTCATATGCTGATTGCATAAATTGGTGACCATCTAAGTTTTCTCCTATTACAGCAACAAATACATTATCTTTGTTTGCTTTTCTACTATCTATAACTATGTCATTTATAGTGTCACTTTCATTTCCAATTACTAATTTACCTTTTGTAGCAATTGCTAGTTCTGATATCGTTAGACTATTCATACTCAATCCTCCTTATATTTTAATTTCTAACTATATTTTCTTAATAAAAGGCAATGTATAAATCCATATACATTGCCCCCCTTATAAATATCAACCTATTAATTATATACTATATTTATATATTTTTGAAGGTATTTCTAACTATATGTTACTTTTAGTTGTTAAAATAGAGCATTATGCTTGAGTTTTCATCTACTTTAACTCCTGGTTTAGGGAACATATCTACTACTTTTGAGCCTTCTGGAATTTCTATATCTGGATCCAAGTTAGCTTTTAGATTACTTTCTTCTAATATTTTAACTGCATCTTCTATAGCTAAATTTCTTATATCTGGCACTACCACTTGATTTTTTTGTAGTTCTTTCTTTTCTTCTTCAGTGTATACTGGTTCTACACCTAAATACGGTAACACCTCACTCATAATTTCCTTAATTATAGGACCTGCTGTTGTACTACCAAATGCACTTACACCAGTTGGTTCATCTACTATTGCAAGAACTACTATTTGTGGATCATCTGTTGGTGCTATTCCCATAAATGAACATATGTATTTACCTTGAGCATATCTACCATCTACAACTTTTTGAGCAGTACCAGTCTTTCCACCTATTCTATATCCTGGTATATATGCTGCATGACCTCCACCTTTACTAACAACTGATTCTGCTATTTTCATCATTCTATCAGCTGTATCTTCTGAAACTACCTGTCTTATCATTTTAGGTTCGATCTCTTCTATTACATTACCCTTATTATCAGTATATCCTTTTACTACTCTTGGCTGCATCATTTTTCCATTATTTGCTATTGTAGAAATTGCTCTTATAAGCTGCATTGGTGTTACTGATATAGATTGACCAAAAGACATTGTTGCAAGTTCAACTGGTCCCACATTTTTTTCATTATAAACTATACCTTTAGCTTCTCCAGGTAAGTCTATACCTGTTTTTTCCATAAAACCAAAAGCCTCTATGTAATCATACATTTTAGCTACACCTAATCGTTCTGCTACAGTCATAAATACAGGGTTACAAGAGTTTTGTACACCTTCTGCAAATGTTTGTTCACCATGTGGTCTGTAGTGTCTCCAACATTTGATTCTTCTTCCACCTATAGTTAAACTTCCTGTACAAGTAAATTTATCACTTTCTTTAACAACACCTTCTTCAATACCTGCTGAAGATGTTATCAACTTGAATGTAGAACCTGGCTCATATGTATCACTTACAGCTGGATTTCTCCACATTTGATAATATCCTTTTATCTTATCTTTTTCATCATATTTATCTAATTCTTCTTGGTAGTATGGATATATCGGAGTTCTAGAATCATTTGGATCATAATCAGGCTTTGATGCCATAGATAATATATCACCTGTTTTAGGATCCATAGCTACAACTGTTACCCTTTTTGCATTATTTAATTCGTATGCCTTCTGAACCGCCTTTTCAGTATAGTGCTGTATAACCTCATCAATAGTTAATATCAAACCATTTCCTTGTACTGGCTCATAATATTTTTCTAAACCTTGTGGAATCTCTCTACCTGATGCATCAGTACTTACAATAAGTTTTCCCGCTGTTCCTTTTAAATGCTTATCATATTGCATCTCAACTCCAGCTATACCTTGTGAATCTGCTGATGTATGACCTAAAACATACGCTGCAAAGTTTCCATATGGATAATATCTCTGATTATCTTCAGCTACCCATATTCCAGATATTTTAGCCTCTCTTATTTTACTTGCTTTTTCATCATCTATCCATCTCTGTACTTTTACTAATGCCATGTTCTTTTTTGATATTGATTTGTATACGTCGTCATATTCTTTCCCTAATATTTCAGCTACTTGCTTTGCTGCAGCTTCTTTATCTTTTACTTCTACTGGTTTACACCATACTGTATATTTTGTAATACTTACAGCTATTTCTTTCATATTTCTATCATATATAGTTCCTCTCTTAGGTTCTATAGGTATTTCCCTTGTTTGTTGATCAATAGCCTTAGTACTTAACCAATCCCCTTTTATAATTTGAAGATATCCAGTTCTAAACGTAAGTGCAAAAAATAAACCACATGCTAGTATAAGAACAAGCACTAATCTTTTCTTACTCATTCGTTTTATCTTTTTCAAGTTTCCCCCTCCTTTTTTAATTCTCTACTTCGATATATCTAATTTGGTTTTTCTTAAGATAATCCATATTAAGCTCTTCTTTCGCTTTTTCTTCTATTTCTCTTATAGAACTATTTGTATCTACTTTCGCTTTTAACTCATCTAACCTTATTTCCTCCTGTCTTAGCTCTTTTTTTAAGTAATATATATCATATTTAAGATTACCCACAACTGAGTATCCACATATATTAATAATAATTATTAAAAAACAAACTATGATTAATCCAAATCTTAATATTACTTTTTTTACCTTTCTATTTTTTCTCTTTTTATATTTATTCTTCTTTTCTTTTTTATATTCATTTATGTTTTTAACTTTATCAGTTTTAATCTTCTTTTTCATTTATCCACCTCTGTATACTCTAATTAGTTATATATTTGTGATAAATGCTAGATGTCCCTTTTAAAAGTTTTAGAAAAATTAACACAGAATATCTTATCAATATCTAAAAATTTTAAACTATATATTAATTCATGTTATATATTAGATTTTAGTGTAATATTTACATAACCTTAAGCGACATATAAGTTAAACATTTTATAAAACATACGATATGCTTCGGACACATCCATTGCTTAAAGTCGGCTTCACCAAAATCAAAGTGTATAAAAAGTGCTTAATTCCTTAAATGATATATTTTTATATATTAAAAGAGGTTATATAAAATAATTCAATTACTTTACATAACCCTCTTTAATATATCACTATATTTTAATTATATTCTCTCTGCTACTCTTAATTTAGCACTTCTTGATCTTGGATTTTCCTCTATTTCTTCTTTACTTGGAAGTATAGGCTTTCTAGTTATAACCTTCACTAGTGATTCTTTATCACATTGACATATAGGTAAATGTGATGGACATACACAGTCTAATGCTAAGTCTCTAAATTCGTTTTTTACTATTCTATCTTCTAATGAATGGAAAGTTATTATACAAACTCTTCCTCCTTCATTCATTATAGAAACAGCATCATCTATCATCTTTGTTATGACTCCAAGCTCATTGTTAACCTCTATTCTTATAGCTTGGAAAGTTCTTTTTGCAGGATGTGGACCATCTATCCTTGCTTTTTTAGGTATTGCTTTTTTTATAACTTCTACAAGTTCTCCTGTAGTTTCTATTGGTTTTTCTTGTCTTTCATCTACTATGAATTTGGCTATACGTTTAGCCCAGTTATCTTCTCCATAATCTTTTATTATTTTAGCTAACTCTTCTTCACTGTAGGTATTAACAACATCGTATGCAGAAAAGTCACATCTTACATCCATTCTCATATCAAGTGGAGCATCTTGCATATATGAAAATCCTCTATCAGCTTCATCTAATTGATGAGATGATACACCTAAGTCAGCAAGTACTCCATCTATTTTATAAACTCCTATTTTTGCTAGTTCTTCCTTTATATTTTCAAAATTACTATGAACAAATCTAACTCTATCGCTATATTCACTTAATCTTTCTTTCGCAGTAGCTATAGCATTTTTATCTTGGTCAAATCCTATAAATAATCCCTTATCCGATAATCTTTTAACTATCTCCTTAGAGTGTCCTGCTCCTCCCATAGTACAGTCTACATATACTCCGTCAGGCTTTATATTTAAGTTTTCTATGCACTCATTTAAGAGTACGGACACGTGATGAAATTCCATTTTAATTCTCTCCTTGTTTTTCTTCTTTTGTTTTATTATTTTCTTTTTTAGATAAATATATATGTGCAATTATAGCACCAATAACACCAACTAAACTTATAACTTGTGCCATTCTTAATGGTCCTATCATTAAACTATCAGTTCTAAGTCCTTCTATAAAAAATCTTCCTAAAGAATAAAGACCTATATAGTATACTATAATTTGACCTTCATATTTCTTTTTCTTTCTAAACATCCATAAGAATACAAATATTAATGCATCCCATATTGATTCATATAAAAATGTTGGATGCACTTTTACTCCATCTACCATAATTCCCCATGGTAAATTAGTTGGCCCTCCATGAGCTTCTTGGTTTATAAAGTTTCCCCATCTTCCTATAGCTTGCGCAAGAGGCATACCTATCATAATAGTATCTGCCATTTTTAAGAAGTTAATTTTCTTAATTTTAGTAAATATATATCCTGTAAGTAGTCCAGCAATTAATGCTCCATGTATTGCCATTCCTCCACCTCTAAAATTAAGTATCTGAGATGGATTTTGAGAATAATATCCCCAATTAAATAAAACATAATATAATCTTGCACCAAGAAGTCCCATAGGTATAGCTATTATTGCTAAATCAAGTACACTATCTTCACTAATACCAACTCTCTTAGCTTCTTTTAAAGCTATAATTGTTCCTAGTATCATTCCTGATGCCATAAGTATTCCATACCACATAACATCTATACCAAATATACTAAATGCAACTCTGTCCATTTATACACCTCTATTTTTTAAATAATTTTTTAAAAAATCCTTTAGATTTTTCATATTTTCTAGGAGATTCTATAGATATTTCTTTATCTTCTATAACTTTATATGGATTTTGTATAAATAACATTTCCGCTTTTTGCTCTCCATACTTTCTAACTATATAATCATAAGTTTCTCTTATTATAGGTCTACGTCTTGTACTTGAATGTGCATCTGTAGCTATAAAATGTATCATATTATTATTGAGTAATATTTCACTTACTCTTTCTGCTTCTTTTCCATTTTTACCAATTATACTTGATGAATTAACTTGAATTAAAGCTCCTTCTTTTATACAATCATAAATTATATTTACATTTTCCTGCACTTCTTTATATCTTTCAACATGAGCTAATATCGGTACATACCCTCTTATTTTTATTTCATATATTATATCTACTATATTTTTAGGAAATCTAATCGGTGGAAATTCTATTAGTAAATATTTACTATTATTTAGTGTATAAAACTCTTTTTGCTCTATAATTTCTATTATATCTTCACTATAATAAAGTTCATTTCCTATAAGTACTTCTATATCTAAATTATTT
>OATT01001352.1_pt1 | contig 12940 bp, 13 predicted proteins | sample 1476071 | NCBI WGS metagenome assembly OATT01 (sample SAMEA2579989, study PRJEB22360) | human gut metagenome | biome: human gut; feature: human-associated habitat; material: faeces | place: Denmark | collected 2008/2010 | reverse complement strand
CAGCGACACGAGGATTTTCAGTCCTCTGCTCTACCAACTGAGCTATCTGGGCATGTATGGGAATACGATAACAATACACCGTTTTCTCAAACAACACTGCAATATTATCATATTCCCTTTCATATTTCAATAGTTTTTTTCATTTTTTTACATTAATCTGGTAAATTGTTACTATTCACAAATCTATGAACTTCAGCGGGCTCTGCCCTGTACACAATTACACAATTGTGTTCCTGATACATCCAATACCTTCAATTCCGCACTCCACAACATCCCCGGGATTCAGGAATCTTGGGGGAATCATCCCCATTCCCACCCCTGCCGGTGTTCCCATGGCAATGATGGTGCCGGGCTTTAATGTCATGCCCGCAGATAATTCCGCGATCACATGGGGAATATCAAAAATGAACATATCCGTACTGCTGTTCTGCCGCAGTACCTCATTGACCCTGCTCTTGATGGCCAGCTTCGGCGGTCTCGGAACATCGTCCTCTGTGACGATAAATGGTCCCATGGGGGTGAATCCATCCAGGCTCTTTCCAAAATACCACTGCTTATGGCGTGTCTGCACATTTCTGGCACTCACATCATTGATCACCGTATAGCCGAATACATAGTCAAACGGCGTCTTCCTTCTTTACATTCTTCGCTTCTTTCCCTATGATAACTGCCAGCTCCGCTTCGTAGTCCAGGCTGTCCACCAGCCCGGGATAGGAGGGAATGGTACCTCCGTCAGGTGTTGCCTCATTCACGCGTTTGGAAAAATACACTGCGTAAGGACGTTCCTGATCGAATTGCTCTTTTTTAAAACGGCTGGACTCCACTGCATGCTCCCTGAAGTTCATGCCCAGACAGATCATATCCTGTCTCGGATGGGGAATCGGGGCACACTGGACAACATCTTCATAACGCAGAAGCCTTCTGTCCGGCTGGTCACAGGCCTGTTCCATAATCTTCCTCTGTTCCGGGGTTATATTCTCGATCAGATCATTCATATCCCTGAAATGAATCCCCAGATCTTCAATAGGGATAAAACGATGGAATGCAAAGGAGCACATCAATCCCAGCCGTTCCTTATCATCACCCTGCAGTTTATATGTAAGTAATTTCATGTTTTTTCCTCCTCATGCAAAACACCCGTCAAAGATTTCAGCACGTTACAACATAAAATTTCGTTATACATAATAGTATCACAGTTTTCCGGTGTTTTCCACTAAAATCTCATAAAATTTTATGTTATTTGCATAAATATTATTCCTTATTCCGGCAATTCCTTCTTAGAGAATTTTGACGAGAGGATCACCGATGACACGGTATTACCGAACTTTCCCAATTCTCCCAGGAGTCCCTCGAACTGCCCGGTATCCGGGACAAAGACCTTCATGGTGGCTCCGTAAACGCCGATGGTGTGGTACAGCTCAAGCACATAAGGGGAATCTTCACAATATCTGGCCAGTTTCTGCCAGCTGCTGCTCGGTATCTCCATGTTGATGAACGCTGCCATTCCTTTCTGGATCCTTCCTCTTTTTATAATGGTCCTGTATCCTTCAATGATCCCCTCTTCCTCCAGGCGCCGCACCCGTTCAGTGACCGCCGGGGAGGTGAGACCCACCAGGGTACCCAGCTCCTTCATGGAGATTCTGGCATTTCCCTGAAGGATATTCAGGATCTTTTTATCCGTACTGTCCATACGCCTCTGCCGCCTCCTGTCCATTCACTTTGTCCATTATAAGTCTTTCCCCACACCTTGTCCATCTATTTTCCCGCCTGTATACTACTTTTCATTTTTAAGAAAATCCATGAAAATACTTTAAATGTATAAGTCAGATGCCCCATATACCTTTTTCCCTCCATGTTCTTAATGACCAGTGCCTGCTACAATATAGACAGTTACAAAAATAGTTTTTCAGGAGGTATCCATCATGGAAAATATCAACTTACCCATTACAGGAATCTGTTCCTTTGCCAAATATCCTATCTGTACCGACATGGACACCCTGGACGCCGATATAGCGGTCCTGGGCGTGCCATATGACCAGGGCGCAGCCTGGTACGGAGGCCAGAGACTGGCGCCCCGGGCCATCCGAAACATATCCACTGCCTATGCCAGAGGTGAGACCGGCTTCTACGACCCTGAGGAGGATGCCTGTCTTTTGGCCTCCCCCATCAAAGTTGTGGACTGCGGGGATGCGGATATGCTCCACGGTGACCGCGAATACTGTTTCTCTTCTATAGAAGAAAGTGTGCGCAGGATCATAAAGCGGGGTGCCGCCCCGGCCGTTATGGGCGGTGACCACTCCATCTCCATCCCCGTGGCAAAAGCACTTGATGAGATCGGGGAAACCATCAACATCGTACAGTTTGATGCTCATTTGGATTTTGCCATGTCCCGTGGCCCCCAGAAATACGGAAACGGCAGCCCCATCCGCAGAATGCGTGAAATGCCCCACATCGGCAGTATTGTCCAGATCGGCATGCGGGGCCTGGGCAGCAGTTCCCGGCCAGCCAACACCGTCATAACTGCCAAAGATTTTCACCGTCTTGGTGTGGAAAAAGTGCTGGCTCAGATACCGGCGGGCAAGACCTTCATCACCTTCGATATTGACGCCTACGACATTTCCCTCATGCCCGCCACAGCCGCGCCTTCTCCCGGGGGGCTGCTCTATGATGAGACCTGCGAACTGCTCAGCGGCATCTGCGCAAAAACGGACATCATAGGTTTCGATCTGGTGGAAACCGCGCCGTCCTACGACACTCCCGCCACTACCGGCTGCCGTCTGGCTGCACTGACCATGCTGCATATCATGGGGCAGATCACGAAAAAAACACTGGCATAATTTTCCTTCATTGATTATAATGGTTCAAAACGAACACATTATATAAGATTGGAGGAAATGCTTATGCTTCGTTCCAGTTATTATCTTCAACAGCTCCGTGATATTTTGTATATTGCCCCTGTGGTGCTCATAGCGATCATGGGCCACGAATTTGCCCACGGCTGGGTCTCTGACCGGCTGGGTGATCCGACTCCCAGAATGGACGGCAGACTGACGCTGAATCCGCTGAAACACCTGGATCCTTTCGGCACTTTGTGTCTGATTTTTTTCAGAATGGGATGGGCAAAACCCGTGAGGATCAACACCCGGTATTATAAGAACCGAAAATCAGGCATCATCATGGTTTCCCTGGCCGGTCCTTTCATGAATTTTATCCTTGCCTTTCTGTCCCTGCTTCTCTATGGCCTTCTTGGAAAATACGGAAGCGCTGACTCCGTGTCCGTCACCGTATTTATCCGGCTGCTGTATTATTCGGCAGTTATGAACATCGGCCTGGGGGTATTTAACCTGATTCCGATTCCGCCGCTGGACGGTTCCAACGTGCTGGCCGAATTATGGCCCGGAGTCTCTGTCTTTTACCAGCGCATCCGCCCTTACCGCACCTGGATTCTGGTCATTCTGCTGGCAAGCGGTGCTCTGAGCCGGCCTCTGGGAACAGCAAATGCCCATATTTTCAACACCCTCTGGGGATTTGTGAAACTGCTGCTGAATCTGACTCCCCATATACCACAGACAAGTCCGTTCATATAATGCCAAAGCGGGAGTCCGGTTTACCGGGCTCCCGCTGCCGCTTCCCCGGCACACGCCTCCTTATCCTTAAACAAATGTCTGAAAATCCATCTCACAAACGGCCCCGCAAAAAATATCTGCCAGCAGAATGCCATGGGAAAGTTCAAAACCGTTGTCTGAAGCCATTTTGCGACAACCTGGGAATCCACCCCTTTAAAAAGAAGCGTAGCGATAAGACTCATCAGAGGACACATGATACACACCGTCATGGCTGACACCACAAGGATTACAACAATCTGCCTGTCTTTCCCCGGATCTGCTATGGAAAACGCCAGCTTCTTTGCCAGCGGCCCCGCAAGGAACATTTCCAGCAAAAACGCCGCGATTCCCATGATCACCAGTTCCCCAAAGGCCATTACAAACACCTCATTGGTAAGTCCTCCTCTGTCCAATGAAATGTTGTACACCACCAGTGCATAGACCATCACCACCACCATGAGAAGTGTAAAGATAACATCCTGAAATTTTGTTTTCGGCATAATAAATTCCTCCTTCTTCCGGCATCAAAAAAGGCAGCAAGATATATGACTCGTAACTTTCGCTGCGATCATGTCATATAATCTCACTACCATTTTCATCTGATACCATTATTTATTTTTTTCTGCTATCCTATGGTAACAGAATTTTTTTCCCTGTGTAAGCACTTTTTTTAATTTCAGCACTTCGCCCTCAGGACCTGTTCTCATCTGTACGGCATTCGTCAGATTCCCCTGTTACTCTTATCTTTGTTTTCTTACAAATAACTCATTAAACAAAATCGTAACGATTGTAACAGCCGCCCCTATCCCTACCAGAATCCATAGATTATTTACGGCGATAACAGGCCAAATTGCTACGAACACAGAAGTACAAGGTACAAAACAGCCCTGCGCCACACCAAATGCCTCCCAGCTTTCCGTCTTTACATCCGGGTCAACACAGCGGGCCAGCGCCAGGCCGCTGGGTGTAGAACCACAGCCTGCCCCGAAAAACATCAGTGCCAGAGGAAACCAGTCCTTTCCAAACCAACGGCGCATAAATACCATACACAACAGTGACATTAAAAGGATTATGATAACCATATGTATCAGAATCGGCGCAAGATATGTTGCAAAGAATGATAAATTTAATGTTGCTGTTGCCGAGCAGATACAAATTTCCAGCGCCACACCGCCGATATTATCCACGGCCGCCTTATCCGCGTATTTATCCAGATGTGTTCTTGTCAGGAAAAACCATACGATGATCGCGCCAACTATGCCGTACAGCAGAGAGGGAATATTCTGCGCTGCCGGGATCACTTTTGCAATTCCTCCGAATATAACGCTTCCAAGCCACATACTCAGAAATACAAAACACATCTGAAGTGCCAGGCCGTTAATGGAATCAGACGCAATGGTGGCTCTTCCCAGGGATTTCTGTTCTTCCGGCAAAACATAGTCATTTTTTCTTTCCCTGCTGTTTCCCCCTTTATCCAGTGCTCTTGCCCAGCCCCTGCGGACCCCCACATTAACCCAGAACATTCCCGCTACCATGGCAACGATCAGACCTAAGGTTGCCAGGATGAGGCCAATACTCAGCATCCCCTCTACACCTAATTCCTCGAACAGCGTGCCGGATGATGTAGCCGCACCATGACCGCCCCAATAGGTAAATACGGTCATAACACCCCAGCTTTCAGGCAGCCCTTTCCAAATCTTTTGCAGTCCTACGCCTGCAAGAATACCAACCAGCATCTGTGAAAAATACGACAGCATATTACTGCTGATGGCACCTGCATAGGATTTCATTTTTGATTTATTGATCGCGATACCGAATAATGTAGTAGTCAGTACAATATTGATCATTGGTGACGCCATGCTTGACCAGGTATCGGGCATTGCAAACAGGTTCAAGACCTGCGGCCCCATGATCAGTGCAGCGGCACCCCCGATCAGTCCCGAAGGAAGATACAGCTTGCGCAGAGGCTTTATAATCTGCCGAAGCACCACTCCTATCATTAAAAATAAAAATAGTAACATCAAATCATTGACTGCTGTTGTATACATAATTTTCCTCCTAACACTTCGTGTAATCCATATAGTCCGTGTATTCCACTCCCAGCGCCCGCAATTTTTCCTCGACCCAGGGACGTATGTAAGTTCCTTCCTTTTTCATGGTATCCAATATTTTTCTCTCATTTTCCTGTATTTTTCGTACCTTGTCCAACAATTCCGGGGCTTCCTCAGGCCTGATAAAAATCACGCCATCCTCATCTCCCAGAACGATATCTCCGGGATTGACCACTCTTCCTCCACACACTACAGTGGTATTGATCTCCCCCGGCCCGTTTTTATAAGGCCCATCCGGTGTCACGCCTCTGGCATAGACAGCAAAATCCTCCATTTTAGACATTGCATCCACATCCCTGACTGCTCCGTCCACAACAATCCCTCTGATTCCTTTCATCCTGCAGTAAGTTACCATCAACTCTCCAAAGACAGACCTTCTTGTGTCCCCTCCGGCATCAATGACAATGACATCCCCCGGCTTTGCCAGATCCATCGCTGCATGAAACATCAGATTATCCCCTTCCGGAACCTTTACGGTAAAAGCCGTGCCCAGCAGTCTTGTTTTATTTACAGGGACAATATCCTCATGCACTGCAGACATCCGCCCCATACAGTCATCCAGGTTTGCTACGGCAACTCCTGCAAACTGGTCTACCAGTGTTTTTTCCGGTCTCTTTATATCCTTTACGATCCTGCATCCTGTTTTCATATTTTCCAATCCCTTTCCGCTTTCTTTTATGGTTTTCTTTTATGGTTTTTTCCCATGCCTGCTATATTACTCTATGCTTCGGTTCCTTCCCTTCCAGAACGCTGAGGACCTCCTCCACGACCTCCATTCCCATGCGGTAGAGGGCCTCCTCTGTATTCGCCCCTATGTGGGGTGTTGCGCAGAAATTCTCCAGTGTCATCAGCTTATTGCTTCCATCAGGCGGCTCACTGACAAACGCGTCACAGGCAGCCGCTTTTATTCTTTTCTCTTTCAGAGCCTTATATAAGTCCTCTTCATTGACGATCCCGCCCCTTGCTGCATTTATTAAAATGGCATTCTTTTTAAAATACTGAAATTCCGGCTCTGCGATCATATTTTCAGTTGATTTCGTAAGCGGCACACTGATATTCACAATATCCGAAACCATAAGCAGATCCTTCAGCTCCGTGTACTTTTTTATCCCCCAGGCTTTCGCCTGCTCCTCCGTACAATAGGGATCATATCCCGCGAGCACTGCCGAAAAGCCATTTTTCAGTATCTCTCCTACACGCCGTGCAATATTTCCCATGCCGACTAACCCTACCGTCTTATTTGTCAGCTCAATACCTGTCATCTCCGGAGGGGCGATCCTTTCAAATCCTTCTTCTCTGCATTTTGCATCACATACGGATATTTTTCTGCTGACCGTCAGCATTAAGCCCACAATCAGTTCTGCCACAGAATTTGTGTTGGCTGACGGGGTGTTGAGCACAGTAATTCCGTATTCCCCGGCAGCTTCAAGGTCTATCGTATTACAGCCAACGCCATGTTTTCCTATTACCTTCAAGTGCTTTGCTCTCGCCATAATTTCCCTGCTTACCTCTGCAGTCCGCAGGATAACCGCATCAATATCCTCCGCATGCTCAAAAGAGTCCACTACCTCTGCTCTTTTCCTGAGTAAAGCCTCTGCATCCGGATGAATGTATTCACTTAAGTATACAACCATATTTTTTCTCCCTGTTCTATTCCTTGAGATCATGTTATCGTAACGGCCGTTACCTGCTTTATGCTTCTATTATATTTACAACATTCACTACATTCCATTGATGCTTCACACAAGAGTTTTCCTGATATTTTATATACTTTACACTACGAATTTTGTTATTTTGTTATATTTTCTTATGATTCAAAAATTTTCACTACATTTTTGTAACAGGGCATCTCTATCCTTATATCTCTGCATAAAAATAAGGCGCACGGTTTCTGCGCCTTATCCTGTCCGTATAATTATTGGGTCAGTCTATACTCATCTAAGACTTTATCCCTTTCTATCAGTTTCTGGCGGAATGTCTGCGGCTCCTTCCAGCACATGAGAATCAGCAGATATTCCAAAACACCTTCCACTCCTATCATGGAATGAAAAAAACCGCAGTGTTCTGTTTCCACCAGCAGCACCTCGTCTGCGTATTTCACAACCGGAGACTCCATGCTGTCTGTGATCAGACAGCAGTACACGTTTCTCTCCGACAAAATTTCACCTATTTTTTCGTCTATCTTGTAATAACGGGGAAAATTGAGGAAAATGGCAGCATCTGACTCATCTAATTCCGTGAGTTTCGCAAGCTGGTCATGGCTCTCCTCTGTTACCGCGCTCACTTTATCGGTAAGATGTCCCAACAATCTTGAAAACTGGACCGCGCACCCTTTACCGCCGCGTAAACCAATGATCACCTTCTTGTCTGCCTTCAAAAGTCTGTCTGCCGCATCTTCATACCGTTCTTCGCTGTTCTGCCGCAAAGAGGTATCCAGATTGATTCCCATTAACTGAATCACTTCGTTTATGGAATCCTTGCTTTTTATATATTTATGGGTCTGCATGGTAAAACGGTCATATAAGGAATGTTTCCCTATTTTCTCTCTGTCCTTTGCAAGCTCATGCTGGATATACTCTTTCATGTCAGAAAAACCATCAAACCCTATCGTTCTTGCAAACCGAATGACAGAAGCATCACTGACGCCAATCTCCTTACCGATCTCTTTTGCCGTCATGCCAAGAACCCTCTTTTCATTTTTCAATATATAATCTGCAATCTTTCCCTGCCCCTTTGTCAAAGAATATTCCATAATCCGGTTCATCAACGTTGTATCCATATGCTATGCTCCTTCTCTTTGCTGCGGTCATCATAGCCATCCGCTTTCCCATGTAAAAAAGCCCCTGCAGATACAGGGACTATAAAAAAGAGCGCGAGACGGGACTCGAACCCGCGGCCTCGACCTTGGCAAGGTCGCGCTCCACCAACTGAGCCACTCGCGCATAAGAGCGGGTGATGGGAATCGAACCCACATATCCAGCTTGGAAGGCTGGTGTTCTACCACTGAACTACACCCGCAGGTTATTCTGTTGTGTTGTGTATCTGTCCTTAGGACGTTATTTATAATATAATAAATTGTTCCAATTGTCAAGACATTTTTTACAATTTTTTTCAGGGAATTTTGAACGGTTATCTGTGTACCGCCAAACGTGCTGCCCGGCACGGGGTGAACGGTAATATTTGAACTTCTTTTCAATCTATGTTATGCTGTTAATATCTATGTGTGCAGAGGAGTTTTTTATACCTTTGGCATACAAAAACGGAGGATTTACTGACCTCTATTAACGAAAAGGAAGGATGTTGATTTTGAAAATACAAGAATCCGCAGAAAACTATTTGGAAACCATTCTCATGATCGGAAAAAGAAAGTCCCATGTGCGTTCCATTGATATTGCCAATGAACTGGAATTCTCCAAACCCAGTGTCAGTGTTGCAATGAAAAATCTCAGAATCAACGGCTACATTGAAGTTGATGCCGAGGGTTTTATCACGCTCACACCGGAAGGCCGGAAAATAGCAGAAAAAATATATGAGCGTCACCAGCTCCTCTCCGGATGGCTGATCCGCCTTGGCGTTGACCCCAAAACAGCCGCGGAGGATGCCTGCCGCATGGAACATGTCATAAGCGCGGAGAGCTTTGAGGCCATCAAAAAGCATACACACCGTACTATTACAGAATAGAAAGCGTTTTATTTATCATGAAAATATTATTAGTAACGGAACAGTTCTGTCTTGCAAACAACGGCATGACGATTTCCAGCCAGCGTTTTGCCCGAATCCTGCGGGAACACGGGCATGAGGTCCGTATGATGGGATACAGCAGAGAACCCGTGGATGCGGATGGAGAATACGCCTATGCCATGAAAAAGCTCACCATCCCTGTTTTTGACAATCTGATCACATCCCAGGGAATGATATTTGCAAAAGTGAACAGAAAAATCATCCGGGATGCCCTTGTATGGGCTGACCTGGTGCACATCCTTTCTCCTTTTGCCCTTTCCCACGTAACCATTAAAATGGCCCGGCTTTACGGTGTGCCCTTTACAGGTGCCTTCCATGTACAGCCTGAGAATATAACATCCTCCATCCATTTGAGCAGAGCAGATTTAGTCAATGATGCCATATATCACTGGTTTCATTTTTATATTTATCGTTACTGCCGTCATATTCACTGTCCCAGCAATTTTATCGCCGGAGAACTCCGCATGCGGGGCTACCATTCACAGCTCCATGTAATTTCCAATGGTATTGATCCTGATTTTGTATACCGAAAATCCCCAAAGATCAAAGCTCTGGAAGGAAAATTTGTAGTGCTGATGGTGGGACGGCTTTCCATTGAAAAAAGACAGGATGTGCTGATCAGGGCTGTGGCCCGCTCCAGATACGCCGACCGGATTCAACTGGTCCTGGCAGGAAAAGGGCCGCGGAAAGAAGCGCTGCTCCGGCTTGCGGAAAAAGAACATCTTGCCAATCCCTTACAGATTCACTTCTTTCCGAAAAAACATCTGCTGGAATTGATCTCCATGAGTGATCTGTACGTGCACGCAGCGGATGTGGAGATAGAAGCCATGTCCTGCATGGAAGCATTTGCCGGCGGCCTGGTGCCTGTCATTGCCGACAGCCGCAAATCCGCCACGCCACAGTTCGCCCTGGATCAACGAAGCCTCTTTCAGGCAGGCGACAGCAATGACCTGGCTGCAAAAATAGACTACTGGATCGAGCATGAGACGGAACGAAAGGCTATGGAGTACAAATACAGTGCTCTCGGCAAAAAATATGCTCTTGAAAACTGTGTCCGCCAGGCAGAGGAAATGTTTCGGCAGGAGTTGGAGGAGCATGCAGGAAAAAGGAGGCGTTTTATTTGCCGGAGAAGAAAACAGAGTCAAAAGGATTCCTGAAAGAGGATGAACATGTGATCCACATGTGGCAGCCTTTTTCTTTTGAGGTAAAAAAGGGATACGATTACCGGCGCGCCAACCCGCTCTCCCGCCTTACCTCCTCCCTCCTAAAAACAGTGGCAGTGCCTGTCCTGACAGTATTTGACCGTGTTGTACTGGGATCCCGCATTGACGGCTGGAAAAATCTGCGCAAGCTCAGAAATACCGGCGCAGTCACCGTCTGCAATCATGTCCATATGCTGGACTGTACCCTGGTGGAACAGGCACTCTTTAAAGAGCGCACGTATTTCATCACCCTGGCATCCAATTTTAAAATTCCCCTTGTCCGGCATCTGATCCGCATTCTGGGCGGCGTACCTCTCTCCGCCGATGTGCAGACCACTGCTGAACTTTTTTCAGAGATGGGAAAGGCCCTGAAAAAGGGCGCCTGTGTACAGATATACCCCGAGGGAGTCCTGCTCCCCTACTGCCGGGAACTCCGCCCCTTCAGAAGAGGTGCCTTCTATCTGGCGGAAGAGAACCAGGTCCCCGTTCTTCCCATGGTGATCACCTTCCATACCCCCACAGGCATCCGCCGCATATACAAAAGAAAGCCCTGCCTGCGTCTTCACATCCTGCCGCCCCTCTGGCCGGACAGCACTCTGCCTAAAAGGCAGCAGATAAAAGATCTGCAGGATCGCTGTTTTTCTTCTATGTATAAAAAAATCACGGAAACCCGCTGAACGCTCTGCGGTTTCCCGTGATTTTTTTGTTATGCCAGACCCTTTTCTTCCAGCCAGTCTGCCAGAATATGTTTGCCGGCTTTGATCTTCCTCGCCCTGAGCTGGAATTCTATCAGGGTAAGCCCCGTAAATACCACGCACAGGATGATCATAAATACAACCGCGCCCTGGATACTCTCTCCACCCGAGATCGTGCTTCTGAACGCTTCCACAGAATATGTGAACGGCACCCACTCATGAAGATAAGGCACAAAAGAACCTGAGATCTCCAGCGGATAAGTCCCCACAGACCCTGCTAACTGAACCACCATAAATACAAGCATCAGGAAGCTTCCCACTTTGCCGATAAAATTGGTAAAGAAATACATCACTGACATAAATGCCACACTGGCCAGACATGCAAATCCAATGGTCCGCCCCATCTCCATAGGACTGAACCCGTCAAATACGTGGAGAAGCAGCACCATGGCAACTGCCTGCAAAACAGCAATGGCATAGAGCACAGATGCCTTGCTGAGCCACCAGGAAAAGCCTGATTTTAATTTTCCCTTATATTTTGTCAGCGGATACATCAGGCTGAATGCAATACATCCCACCCAAAGCCCCACACTCATCATATACGGTGCCATGGCGTGCCCGTTATTTTCCACGGTCGTTATCATGGTCTCTCTCGTCTCCACCGGACCGGCGAACATTTCCACCGTGTCATCCGTGGTTTTTGTATCCTTCACCTGTTCTGCACCGTCCAGCAGGCTGCTGCTGAGTGTATCGGACCCGTCAGCCGCCTGGCTGATGCCGTCTCCCAGCTCTTTACTGCCATCCTTAAGTTTCCCGGCACCTTCCTGAATCAGTCCGGCCCCCTCGCTTAACCGGGATGCCCCATCCAGAAGTGTGCTGTTGTTGGCGGTAAGCTCGCCGGTCCCGGAAACCAGGGACCCGGTTCCGTCCTTCAGCCTGGATGCACCGTCATAGAGCTGGCTGCTGCCCTGAAGAAGTGCTTTCGCACCGCTGTCCAGCCGTTTTGCTCCGTCCGCCAGGGTGCCGGCACCATCATCCAGACTGCCTGCGCCATCATTTAACTGACGGATTCCTGTCTCCAGTTCCGGTACCTTCCCCTGCAGCGTACCGGCTCCATCCTTCACCTGTACAGCTCCGCTGCCCACACCGGTAATACCGCTCAAAAGACTTTCTGCACCGTCCTGAAGCGGTTTCATAGCCTCTTCCCGGAACTGCTGTCCCCCTGCTGCCGCCTGTTCTATGCCGGCTTTCAGAAGCGGGGATTTCTGATCCAGCTCATTTGTTCCTGCCTCCAGCTGCTCCGCTCCTGCCTTTGTCTGGCTGGCACCTGCGTTAAGAGCCGCGGCCCCGGTCTCCAGCCCGGACATTTTATCCGTCACCAGTTTCACACCGTCCGTATACGCAACAGTTTTATCTGCAAGGACCTCACTGCTGTCCCGCAGTTTCCCTACTACATTTACCACCTGTTCCATCATCTGGGCCTCTGTGCCCGAACCCTGACGGCTTTCCACAGAAGTTACGGTCTGTCCGCTGACGCCTGCAAGACCGTTCTCTGCCGCATCCGCTGCTGCCGATACAGCCTCCCC
>OATT01001349.1_pt1 | contig 12968 bp, 22 predicted proteins | sample 1476071 | NCBI WGS metagenome assembly OATT01 (sample SAMEA2579989, study PRJEB22360) | human gut metagenome | biome: human gut; feature: human-associated habitat; material: faeces | place: Denmark | collected 2008/2010 | reverse complement strand
CTACCAGCCAACTGGTACAGGTGAGTCTCCGCTGGCTGCCATCGACGAGTGGGTGAACACAACCTGCCCATGCTGCGGCGCTCCGGCTAAGAGAGAGACCAACACCATGCCTCAGTGGGCTGGTTCTTCCTGGTATTTCCTCCGCTACGTGGACAGCAAGAACAACGAAGCTCTTGTTTCCAAGGAGAAAGCAGACAAATACCTTCCGGTTGATATGTACATCGGCGGTGTAGAGCACGCGGTGCTTCACCTTCTGTACTCCCGTTTCTACACCAAGTTCCTCCACGATATCGGTGTAGTTGACTTTGACGAGCCGTTCAAGAAACTGTTCAATCAGGGAATGATCACCGGAAAGAACGGAATCAAGATGAGCAAGTCCAAGGGCAACGTAGTTTCTCCGGATGATCTGGTGCGCGATTACGGCTGCGACTCCTTAAGACTTTACGAGCTCTTCGTAGGACCGCCGGAGTTAGACGCTGAGTGGGACGACAGAGGAATCGAGGGTGTTTCCCGTTTTTTAAACCGTTTCTACAACCTGGTTGTGACAAGCAAGGATAAAGATATCAAAGAGACGAAGGAAATGGTGAAGCTGCGCCATAAGCTGGTTTACGACATCGAGCAGAGATTCGAGCAGTTCAGCTTAAATACGGTTATTTCCGGATTCATGGAGTACAATAACAAGTTCATTGAGCTGGCAAAGAAGGAAGGCGGAATCGATAAGGAGACCTTAAAGACCTTCGTTACCCTGCTGGCGCCGTTTGCTCCCCATCTGGGCGAGGAGCTCTGGAGAGAGCTGGGCGGAACGGACAGCGTATTCCACAGCACATGGCCGGAGTGCGATACAGAAGCCATGAAGGACGACGAGGTAGAGATTGCCGTGCAGATCAATGGGAAGACGAGAGGCGTGGTAGCTCTTCCGGCTGACGTGGATAAAGAAACCGCTCTGGCAGCAGGAAAAGAAGCAGTAAAAGACAAACTGACAGGAAACATTGTAAAAGAAATCTATGTGCCTGGAAAGATTATAAATATTGTCTGCAAATAATAATCAAAAGAGCCTTTTCCCTTATAAATCAAAGGGTTTAGGCTCTTTTTTATCTTCTGTGATACTAAAATGATACTATTTTATATTTTTTTGATTTTTGACACGATATCATTCTGAGTCGAAGGGAATAAATGAGAATAAGTTTTAAGTGTTATGGCTGGCGATTCATGCCCTAATCGTTCTGCAACTAATAAGGGATTAGCTCCAAGGTTGATAAGCATAGAAGCATGAGAATGCCTCAGGTCATGAACACGAATTTGCTTTATCCCTGCTTTTTTGGCCCTGTCTCTCAGGACAGAGCGGACGTATTGAGGGCGTTTGTTAAATATACGGTCATCGGGAGCTGGTTCATACAGGTGTCCTACATAGTCCAATAGTTCAGCTGTCAAAAAATCCGGCATTAGAATGGTTCGTTCACTTCCGGCTGTTTTTGGTGGATTTATTAAATCTTTTCCAACTATTCGGTAATATGTTTTAGTAATCGAAACAATATTCTGCTCAAAATCAATATCGTTCAATGTAAGGGCAAGAGCCTCTCCAACTCGCATACCGGTGTAATAAAGCAGCTCAAAAAGTGTGAAGTATTCTAAATTATCTTTGCATGCCTCAGAAAACTGCTTGTATTCTTCGGGAGTCCAGAAATTTATTTTTTGGCTTTTAAGCGATCCGATGGACTTTGTGCATGGATTTTTGGGTAACCCCATATATTCTACTGCATACGAAAAGATAGCTTTTAAATACACATTAATCATATGGGCATAAGAATTACTTAAATTTTTCTTTAGCAGTTCAGTCTGCCAGGCTGCTATATCAGAAGGGCCAATATCTGAAATAATTCGGTCTTTAAAAAAAGGCAGTACATGCTTGTCAAGCATACCAAACCTGACAGAAGAGGAGCTTTCTCTGATTCTGGGAGTAATGTAAGCCTTGTATTTTTGGTACAGAGCCTCAAAAGTGATATCTGGATTTTTGGAAAATTGTTCCAAGAATTTACGTTCCCAGTCTTTTGCATCTCTTTGAAGCTTGAATCCTCTTTTTAATTTCTGTTTTTTCTGGCCTTGCCAATTAACGTAATAGAATTTGCAGTACCAGGTGTTTGTCTTCTCATCTTTATAGATGGGCATTCTCTTCCTCCATTTCTGGCCGGGGGCGGTGGCTAAAAAACGAAGGTTGACGAATTTTTATGGATGACATATAATATACTTAACAGGAGAGCCGGAAGGGAAACACCACTTCCCCGCCCCGGCGAAAAATAGTTAGTTATAGAAAATAGCCGTCTACTTTTCCAGAGTCAGGACGGCTATTTTTTACGGGTATATGTCAGTATTGCAACTATAAGCAACGCAACGGAAACTATTAGTTGTAATTCCTCGTATGTACTCATTGGCACCACCTCCGAACAGGCTCGGAACGGGTGCAACTCGTCCCCCGGCTCCCCGGGTAAGTATATTATATGTCATAGTACAGGCTCAAGATTGAGCTGGTTAATCCTCAGAGTTATTGTCATTTCTGTATTCAGGGATTTTACTCAATAGTTTTATTTGTTTGTATGCTTCGTCCAATCCATTTGCATTTAAAATATGTAATTCCATAGTTATTTTTACTATTTTTGTTGACTCAAGCTGAGAATTAAGCTTTTCTTGATTTATTTCACTGGCTTCAAGTTCAGTTAAATATTTTATGGTAACATCTAATGCTGCAGCAAGTTTAGAAATATAAGATACGGGGGCACGCCCATTTTCTAAAATATCATCAATCTCGCATATTGGTAAGTCAGATAAATTTGCAAGCTCAGAGGAGGATATATTTTTCAGTTCCATAATCTTTTTTAAATTATCTGCTATAAAAACAGTACGTTCATTTTCCCACCCCATTAGATAAGCAGGTGAAACATCAAATAATGATGCTATTTTTTCTATCATTTCTTTATTAGGCTCTCTATTTCCATTTTCCCAATTATAAATAGCATTCTGTGAAACATTTAGTAGCCCAGCTAGTTCTTTTTGAGTTAACAATCTTCCCAATCGTAAACTTTTTAATCGTTGTTGCAAAGTCATCATAGTATACCTCCATTTTAAAATATAGCAAAATGGTGTAAAAAAAGCAATATGCTATTGACAAAAAATTAATATGGTGTTAAGTTTATAATACAAACACCATATTGGTGTAAAAAGGAGGGCGATAAGATGACAATTGACAACAAGAAGTTTGATGTTGCGCTTGCAGAAAGCGGATTGACTATGGCGGAACTTGCAGAACGTGCAGGATTAAGTCGCCAGAGGATTAATATAATCCTTAACAGCAAAAAAGCAACACCGCAGGCAGTTGGCAAGGTAGCTAGAGGCTTAGGCGTAAGAGTAACAGAAATCATTGATTAAAGCACCGGGGGCGGTGGCTAAGAATCGAAAGGAGATGTTGTGCTTGAGGAAGCAGTATTTAACAGCCCAGGAGGTGGCAGAGGTAGTCGGCGTGTCTACCGGCAAGGCTTATAGCATGATTCGGGAAATGAACGCGGAACTTAAGGCGGAAGGCTACCTGACTGTATCGGGCAAAGTTCCAACTGCGTTTTTTCAGAAAAAATTTTACGGTTTTGAGGCAGAAAGTTAAAAAAGAAGGGAGAAAAGAAAATGGATATGGATATTAAGAAGGAGTTAATGGTGCAGGACATAATGGAACGGTGTGATGTTGACCATGATACGGCGGAAACGCTGTTTGACTGCGAGGTTGAGGCTTATGCCGAAAAAAATAAAATTGAAGATATGGAGGCCGCAGAAGCTTTGTATCTTCTGGATGATTCCAGAGAGGAAAAGGCCGAGAAGCCAAGAAGAGTCTATAACAATGTTGACCGCTGCGAGCTGGAGATGCTGCAGGGAGCGTTCATCACAGCAGTAGATACTGTAGAAAAAGATGATAGGGTATTTCTGGATGCTGTTAAAGTAGAGAATGGCAAGCTGATTCACTTGGGATTCGTTCTGGACGATGAAGGTGTCTTTCTTAATTTCGAGGAGTAGGTAGGTGGAGCTATGAAGATGTACAGAGTTCGCGATATTGTGGAGATTCTGACGGAATGCCAAGAAATAGGCAGTGATGGGTATTGTGGGTTTGGAATCAGTGAAAACGGCAATTTAGTCATCACGCTCAAAGACCATGAGCCGGGTTGGATGACTTCAGAGGGATGCGGAGAAGCTGTCCAGGAAGTGGAGATTCTGGAAGACGAAGGAGAATACTAAGAAGAGGCGATATACATGGGGAATATATCTGAATTATATGATAATTTAGAGAAAGTGACGAAAGATTTAAAAGAACAGAGGATATTGCTCCAATCAGAACTTTCAAAGGTTGATAAAGAGATATCCGATATTCGGCACTATATTGAATTCTATCCTTTAAATGCTTGTCAGGGCTATAAGGCTGCTAAAATGATGAAAGACTGCCTGATAAGGCGCAGGGCCATAAAGAATGAAATGGAAGTCATTGACAGAATCGCAGTAATGAACGTCTCTTTTATCGGAAGCGGTAGGGGAAGAATCAAATTAACTCAGGAGAGAGATAAGCACTATAGGCCGAGAGTTCTGAAGGAACTTTTTGAAGATTTTTAAATACGACCAAGAAAGGAACAATTGATATGCAAAAGAGTGTTTTGATCCCGGTAGAACAGTATGAATTAATGCTCAAAACGTATGATGAGTTATCTAAGGAGCTGGAAGCCACGAAAAAAGCCCTTAAGGAAGCGGCAACTTCTTCAAGGGCAGAGTAACCCGGACACACGCATAAAAGCCGGATATACCTTGATTATATGGCTTATCCGGCGAAAAATCAAGGAGGAATAAGAAATGCACGATGAGACAAGGAGCCTGGCGAGTGAGATCATAAGTGAGATTGAAGATGAAAAGTGGGAAATAATTAGGAGACTGGAATGCCTGAAACCAGATCTTGATAAAGCTCTTTTCGTTTTAGAGTCAGCACAAGAGACTTTAGAGTATATGAAGGAGCCGGAATCTTTAAATGATGCGTTTGTGCAGTTCGCCAATTCTAAAAACGCGCTCACAAATACCAGCATTGTGTTTGATTATTTGATAAAGATTCAGGACGATATTAGGGACGTTATAGACACGCATTTTAAAAAATTACGGGAACAGCCAAAAAATAACCAGGCAAATCAGAGAAAGAGGATCTCTGAAATGCTGGATCAAATCACAGATGAGGAAGCACTGAACATCATTCGGGATTTTGTAAGAGTTCCTTACTTTAGAGAAAATGGGGAGAAAGCAAATGGACTACAGGAATCTGAGCCGCCGAAACCAGTGCAGTTTGTGGTAAAGATTAAAGAAAGTTAGAGACTCACATCGTAACGAACATGCCCAGATAACATGAAAGATGTTCGATTTTACTTAAAAAGTGAGTTCCTAGGGGACGGTAAAGTGTGGTAAGATCATAGTATGAAAAAAGGGCATCTGGGAACAGGTGTCCTTTTTTGTACTCGGAAAGGGGAATAGATATGGAAGACATGAATTTGAATCAGGTGATCGCATTGACTGAATCTCAGGCAAGAGCCAGATATAATGTTGGGAAAAAAAGGTTGGTCGAGTTGGCAACGAAGGCTGGGGCCCTGGTTAAGCTTGGGAGCCGGAAGAACCTCTATCTGAGGGAGCGGCTTGATGGTTATCTGATAAGGCAAGGGATGAAATAGGCAGGTAGGATGAGAGAAGATTTTAGAGAAGTAAGAGAAGAATTAAAAGAGATCGGAATAAGAAGAATAGTTGAAGAACATTACATGACGCCGCAAAGACACGGCACTATTTACTTTGTCAAGAGTCCGGCATCTCCGGATAAGACAGCCAGCCTTGCGATTTTTCCAGAAACCAATCGTTTCTGCGACTTCGCAAATGGTAATAAAGGCGGAGACGTCATCTCGCTGTACGCATATGTTAAGGGCTGTAGTCAGTGGGAAGCCCTGAAAGCCTTAACGCAGTACTATGGCTTATCTGACGGCCGTCAGGACAGAAGAGATGTCAGGAGAAGGATAGAGAAGGAAGAGGCAGAGGAACGGAAGAGAGCAGCCAGAAAGAAGGCTTTCTACGCTGCCTTATTTGGCGAAATTGGCCAGTTAAAGGACAAGCTGAGGAAGTATAATCTGGTGCTGGAAAAGGGCGAGATAGAGCCGTTCAGTGACGTGTGGGCATATATCCAGAGCGAAATCCAGAGGGTGGAGTATAGGCTTGATATCCTGACTGCAGCAGACACCCATACATATCGCAGGATGAAGCCCAGTCAGGGGCATGGACTGCCTTCTGACCGGCCGGAGTGGCTCTTGGACTGCTTGCTTATATTGGAAGAATCCGGGGCATTCGAAGCCACGGAAGCAGAAATAAGAGAACTTACAGCGCAAAGGGCCTTTGAGTCGAGTCGGACTCCAGGACGAGATCGGAGGTGTGCGTGCGAATGGTGACAACTGAAAATGGCGTAATAAAGCCAAAAGATGAAATACAGGAACTTTCTTTTGTGAGAGCTGATGAACTGGATTCTATGCAGCTAGAAAAGCCTTTTTTTCTCGTCAAAAAGATTCTTCCGGTTGGGTTGTGTATTGTTGCAAGTCCTCCTAAATATGGAAAAAGCTGGCTTGTGTTAGATATGTGTATATCAGTAGCCACAGGTACAAAATTTCTGGGATTTGAAACAAATAAGGCAGGCGTTCTTTATCTGGCACTTGAAGATAGCAATAACCGATTACAGGAGCGTATGAAAAAGGTTCTGAATGGACGGACGGCTCCTAGCGGTTTTGCTATGAGTATACATGCCGCTGATCTGGGGCATGGACTTATTGAGCAACTTACGAAATTTTTAGAGAAAAATCCAGAAACAAGATTGATTGTAATTGATACATTTGCAAAAGTTCGAGCAGATATGCGAAGAGGAGAAAGTGCCTATACTGCTGATTATCGAGAAGCCGGACAGCTTAAAGCGTTTGCAGATGTTAATAAGATTTGTGTTGTGCTGGTTCATCATACAAAGAAAATGCGTGATATTTCCGATGTATTCGCCAATATTAATGGAACACAAGGCTTGACTGGGGCGGCTGATACAATGATTGTTATGAATAAAGAAAGCCGGGAAGATGAAAATACAAAACTTTCTATTACTGGGCGAGATGTTGAAATGTTGGACTTTCAAATGAATTTTAATAAAGACTGCTGCAGATGGCATATTCTGGGAACTGCAGATGAAATGGAAGAACGAAAGGCATTGGAGGAATATAACAGTAATCCTTTAGTACAGACTATCCGAAAGATATTAATACAGAATAAAGACGGTTGGACAGGTGGAGCAACAGAGATTATAAATGCTAGCCGAATGTTAAAGACGCCAATATATGAGAAAGCCCAAAAAGTAGGGAAGAATATATTGAAATATCAGGATTTGCTTTTCCAACAAGATAATATCATGTATGAGCCAATTAACAATGGCAGTGGAGCAAAGAAACACAGATTTTATTATGGCTATAATCCGTTTACAGATGAAAGCCGTTGAAGCCGTTGATAACCGTTGAATATCCGAAATTTTCTCTTACCTATAAAATAACCGTTGATAGTATTGATAACCGTTGATGCTATCAACGATAATCAACGGAATCAATGGTACATATATACCAACAATATGTGATAGACAAAGATTCTCTCTAAGGGAGGTTTTTCGTGAGGGAGTAAGCGCAGCCCGCATAAAATAAGGGTTTTTACCTTATTCCCTCAAGTTTCTGTACACTCTATGAAGGTGGAGGAGTAAGTAAGAAGTGAGGAAGTAAGAAATACGCATAAAAACAGGGCAATGTGCATTTTGTGCATTCTATTTGTAATTTGCCTATAAGGAGTGAACTGTAAAAAATAACATAGAAAATGCACATTTTGCACAAATGCTGTAAAATCAAGGGTTTGCGGGCTTATCTGGCCCGGTAAATGAAAGGAAGATGTAGCATGGATTTTAAGAAACAATATTTCAGCCAGTGGGGAGAAGCCTGGAACTTTCATCAAAAGTGGTATGACAATGATGGAAAGGATAAAACTTGGGATCAGATTATTAAGGAGGCTGGAACGCTTATGAGAGAATCAGAGTTTTTGAAAAGCTTGGTATTGTGTGTGATTGATGAGTTAGACCGAATAGATAAACAAAAAAGAAAGGAAGGACAAGCTAGATAAAGGGGATAAGCTAGCTTTTGCGAATAGCTTGACATCTAAAAAAGAGCAAGAAAAGGAGGGTAAAAATGAGCAATAGAAGGAGTAATTTTCCAAATAATCAGCCTATTGATGTAAAACCTGGGGAAATGGCAGCTATGATAGAGCGAATGACTGAACTTCAAAAGTTGCCTAGAGTTACAGAAGCAAATGAAGTTAGAAAACGCATAGAGTATATGTTCCAACGCTGCATTGAAGAAGATGTGAAGCCGGGGGTTGAAATGATGGCTTTATCACTTGGAGTTACAAGGCAGACATTGCTAGATTGGCAGAAAGAGGGTTCAGAGCGAGGGGAAATAATCACGCGTGCTAAACAGGTTTTAGCGGCACTTTTGGAAAACTGGGGAACTACAGGAAAAATTAATGTAGCTGCATTTTGCTTTTTGATGAAAAATCATTTCAAATATCGTGATGATTCGGGAATTGAAATAATAACAGATACTCAAAGTCAGGTTCCTACATCATCACGGGAAGAGATCGCAGCTAGGCACGCTGCCTATATAGATGCGCCAGAGCCTGAGAAGCCAGATTTGGATTTCTGATAAAGGTTCTGTCCTTATCTGGCGGAAGTGTCTTTTTGAGATAAGTTCGTATAATACACAAAATACGAACTCATTTTTCTAGTGTTTACAAGGGTTTGAGAAAATCAATACACAAAATACGAACTTTATTATTGTAAAATACGAACTTTTGTGATAGAATTGGTATCAGGACGGGAGGTTGATACCATGAATAAAAAGACATTAGCACTGACAGAAGAGCAGTATAAGGAAATCATAGACACGATTAGAACAGGTTTCTTAAGCTCAAGGCCGAATCAGAGAATCGCGACTGCCTTAGTACTGGAGGCTAATCTGGGACTGAGGATCAGCGACATACTGCAGCTTAGGTTGAAGGACATCGTAAAGGACGGCGAGAGGTATAGGCTGGACATAGTGGAACAAAAGACAGGAAAGTCACGGACCTTCACAGTTCCGGTGGAAATATATCAGTATATCCAGCAATACTGTATAGATACTGAAATCAAAAGCAATGAGGCAATATTCCCGATATCAGAGCGAGCTGTGCAGAAGCATCTGAAGGCTGTATGTGACTATCTGGGATATGAGGGGATATCAACCCATAGCTTCCGGAAGTTCTTCGCCACGAACATTTATCGGGACAGTAACTACAATATCGCGTTGGTACAGACTCTACTGCAGCACAGTTCAGCAGCCATTACTCAGAGGTATCTGGGAATCGGCTCCGCAGAGCTTGAGCAAGCTATACAGAAGAACATTAATCTACTTTAACGAAAGAAAGACATGTGCTTTAAGAAGGACTATCTATTGCGGATCAGTCCTTTTTTTGACCCCGTAGGTAGGGGTCCTGTGGGTAATTATATGCTGTCGGGGTAACGCCCGTAAGCGACCGGGAGAAATAAAAGGCCCTCAAAAATTCCGAAATTTATAAAAAAGGCACTTTAACAAGTGTGCCTATAAGTACGGAGGTGACTATAGATGAAAGAAGTGCGGGAATCTCCCAAGACTCTTGAAGAGTTTGAGGAGCTGTCATGGCCAGAGAAGCATCAATTGAAGGAGGATGACCCAGGAGCTTATTGGTCGTTTATCTGGCAAATTAAGAATGAAGAAAGTGAGGACGATTAACATGGGTTGGAAGTATGGACGGGATGAAGGCTTGTTATCAGAGAGGGCCGTAGGTGAAGCTATTGACACGTTTTTGAGGTTTAATTCCCTTATGGCTTTGGCAAGTGAAGATTGTGGCAGTAAGGAAGATATGGCTTGTGCAGCGGCTTTTCTTGAAATGTGCAAGCAGAAAATCAATGTTGAACTGGATAGGACAATTCAAGCGATGAAAGAGAGGGCGAAATAATTATGTTATCAGTTTTTGAGCTTCAGCGACTTAGAGCGGAGAAGAAAAGACAGGAGCAGGCGAAATCCCCGGCGGTTGAGGTGGCTATGCGTTTATCTGGCGGGAAGCCTACAGAGAAACAATTAAGGAAATCACTTTCCCCGTTTATTGATGGCACAGAGCCGCCAGAGATTGTGACAGCAACTAACGCTGATCCGGTTCGGGAAACACTAAAAGCCGGCGGATATATTATGGAGGATTAAAAAAATGACGGGATTCGGACAAATTAAGGCAGTAGTAACAGAGTATCAGGAAAAGGCGGATAGACATTTTCGGGACTATTCAAAGAGAATAGAGCGTGCCCGGCAGAGATACAGCGATGAAGCATTCCGGGAGGAAAGCCGTAAGATTTGGATCGATGTAGGAAGTAAAGTTGATGTCGCGCGGGGAATCGCAAAGAATGAAATTGATTTAATCGTTGAGGATATCGAAAAAGACTTTCGGAAGTGGTTGGTTAAACCACTTGACGGAAATCTGATCCAGACACTGAATTGCATCAGGAATTTTGAAATTCATTTGGGCATTGAGGAGCTGAGGGTTCTGGAAGAAGAAACGAAAAACAGCTTTTTCGGATCCCGTATCTTCTCGGAAATCGCGAAAGAAAATGGCTACTATGTCAAGACTCCAGACTCCAAGACTTTCATGAGTGCATTGAAGCGCGTTCATGATAATGCAGTAACCGCTGTAACCGCTTATGCTGGCCACTATCCGGATTTAATTGGAAAAGATCTTTTAGAGGAAGATAAGCCTGTGTATGCCCTGGTAATGGCTTCAAACTTTTTGACAAAAAATGATTCGATCAAAGAAGCTGAGGAGCTTTGGGGAATCTCCGATATTCCACGGGAATTCAAGTTGTCAAAAGAAGAAGAAAAAAGAATTTACGATCTAATCGGCAATATCGAAAACGAAACGGAAAAACAGGAAAGAATTAAGCAGCTTTCAAGCGTGGAGCCGGATTTCATGGACAAGCTGGCTTTGATGGATGGAGAATATAAGGAAGCAGTTGAGGGCTACCTCGACACTGGCCGACTTGACTATGTGTATGAGGACAGTTCAGAGCAGAACATAAAAGGATACGGGAGATAAAGAAAAAATGAATTTAGGGTGGATTCCTACCTCCACCCTTTTTCCCCAAATTAAAGGAAAAAACATGGAAAGGAAACAATAAATAATGGAGAATCAGAGATATAAAGTCATCGGAATCAGCAGCTATGAGGGAGCAAGCAGAACCGGGCAGAGATATACGCTTTACACATTAGAGCTTGATGTTGACGGGCAGAAAACAAAAGTAAAAACTTTTGAGAAAAATGCACAGATTGGAGACTTTGTCTCAGTTGGCGTAGGACTTAGAAGAACTCTATATGGCAATGAGCTGACAGCAGTCATCACTGGAGTTCATCCAGCTCCAGAAAAATAAAATAACCGCCAACCACTATAAGAAGTTGACGGCTAGAGCTAGAAAGGTTTGAATGAAAGTAGATTGTTCTCAATTTCTTTATTCATATCCTAATTATATCATATTTGACTGACAATAGGCAATAATTGGTTTTTTATTATAAAAACAAAAAAAATAAAAAAAAGGAGAACTGTAATGCTTTTATTCAAGTTAATTCACATACTTACTTCCTTATTTGTGTTATTTGCTGCGGGTGCTTTCGCTTACCAGGCGGCACATAATTCTGAGGAAGTTTCTGATAGGAATGGAAATGCTCTTTGTAGCGTCATGATGTTATTGGCGCTTTTTTTCATGTGGAGGTAGCGGGATGAATGCGTTTCAATTGAAAAAATTTAGAAATCAATATCATAAGCAGTCAGAGCATATTTTCAGCTTTGATTTCCGAAAAACCCCGCCAGAGCTTAGACGAATGGTTTCAGACGTTGAATTTCAGGTGTTTTTAAATCTTCCTTACAGTCGGACGGACGAGGGGCAGATATTAGTCAACGAATCTGCGCCGGAGTGGAATCTCCTGAAGGATTTTCTGGTAGCTCTGGATCGTTTGCCGGATTCACTGCTTTTAGATCTCTATAAGGTAGAGACGAAAAGAGGGACCGGCGGGCTTGATGACATGGAAGATTGTCCAGATGATGAAAAGGCGAGAAGAATCATCTTTGAGCTGCTTCCGGAAGTCATCTGGGCGCATAGAGTAAAAGGTTAATTGATTGCTTGGCCTCGCGACTAGAGCGGGGCCATTATCCTCAAAAAGTTAGGAGGTAGAAAATGGCAGATAATACAATCGACTCTTTGGTGTTAGAAATCAGTGCCAATTCAAAGGGGGCAGAGGCTTCCTTAAACAAATTAACAGATTCGCTTGCTAAATTACAGCGGCGGCTGGGCGGATTCAAGGGATTCGACAATGTGTGTGCCGGAATGGAGAGGCTTGGCAAGGCTTCGAGAACACTGAATCCGGAAAAACTGAATGGATATTCTTCCGCCCTTGGGAGCTTTGCCGAGGCTGCATCCAAGCTGTCCGAGATGAAGCCAACGGACGTAAACCGGGCTGTCAAATCACTGGAGAAGCTTGGACACATCAACCTGGACGGAATAGCGCGCCAGATAAACGCGCTGAAGGGTGTAGACACAGCTGCCCTAAATCATTTAGGAACCGCTTTTCAAGGCTTTACAGCTTCCCTGGCTGGCTCTGAAAAGGTAACTGCAGGAACGTCTAAACTATTCACTTCTCTGTCCCAGATGAGCGCATCAGCCGACAATATGGCCGTTGTTCAGAGCAGTTTACCGGGGCTATCGGTGGAAATACGAAAATTCATCGACACAATGGCTGCAGCTCCTG
>OATT01001341.1_pt1 | contig 13121 bp, 12 predicted proteins | sample 1476071 | NCBI WGS metagenome assembly OATT01 (sample SAMEA2579989, study PRJEB22360) | human gut metagenome | biome: human gut; feature: human-associated habitat; material: faeces | place: Denmark | collected 2008/2010 | reverse complement strand
CCAGCCTCGAAAAACTTTTGAGTACAGTTGCTGCTTATGAAGAGGTAAATCTATAAGGGAGGTTGAGTATGGCAGTAAAAGCATCTGCGGAAACAATCCGTGAAATGAAAAAACAGATTGCTCAGACAATCAAAGATATCCAACATATTAACGAGGGCATTCGCAGCGGTATTCGTGCAACTGGTTCTTGGGATGATGCAAAAGCAGCTGAGTACAATATGCTTATGCAGAAAATCGCGAGACTTACCGTGTCACCCACCGAAACATTAAATGCAGCTCTTCCAAAACTCGAGAAGCTTGCACAAAGCTTAGATAACTACAATTCGCAAAGAGTTGGTAGATAAAACTTTCTATTAGGAGGAATATCATGGATAACCAAAACAAAGCCCAAGGAATCCCTACTTTCAAACCGCCGGAGAATAACACTCCTGTCTTTACCCCACCCAAAACACCTCAACACAATGGACCTATGTGCTACCATCATCCGACGGAACCTGCTGTGGCGCGTTGCGTAAGATGCGGAAAGTATATTTGTAAGGACTGTGCAGAAGCGTATGGTGTTACTTCTGGAGAGTATGCTGGTAAATGCCTGTGTTTCGATTGTTGCGAACAGCTTGTAGCAGAAAATGTTTCTGAACTCACCAATAACAAGAATAAAATCAAAGGGCAGTTCATTTTACAGATTATCGGTATGGTGATTGGTTTTATTTATGGAATGAGTGCTGGTATCTCTTCTAATGATATAGGTGGAGGCTTCGTAGCTGGTTTGCTTTGTGCTTGCATTGGCGGTGTGTTCCTCAGTGCATTGAAAGCATTTGGCTCTCTTACATGGGAGGCTATTAAGATTGCTTTTGCAGGACAGTTTGGTGTTCTAACTGTAATTTCTATTATTTTTCAAATAATCGTGATTGTGTTTAAATGTATCTGGATCACAATAACCAATACTATTCAGTACATTATTTATCTTAGGAAAACACAAGGATTTATAGAATCTGACTCTGCGGCCTTGCAGCAGATGAGAGATTATATGGAATATACTTTGGTGCGCAATCAGAATAAGGGTGTTGACCTTGAAGATTTGATGAATGAAGGTAGCGAACTCTTTAATAACTCCTATGCTCAGTCTGTTAGAGATAATGGAGAAGCTGCAGCTGATGCTGCTCTCCGTCAGGCAACTACTCGAATTGCCGAAAATGGTGAAATTATCAGAGACTTCCCTAACGCAGCATAATATATGGCAGTTTATAGGTATACATATAAGAGTTACGATCAAAGATCGAAAATAAAATAAAAATTATATACTAGATAGGAGGAAACAAGGATGGATAACAATAATGATAATAATGATGCTATCGCTGCTCGTCGTAGAGCTTTAGCAGAAGCACTCAGACAGGGTGAGCCTGTTGTTGTGAGTCCTACTGGCGAAGTTGGAACAAAGGATGAAATGCAGGACAATGGTTTGGCTGGTATTCAGGTTCCGGATGGTAAATTGGCAAAGGAGGGCTGAATATGGCATTTTATTGGTATCAGAGCGATCCACAGTTATATCAAGCAGAAGTAACTGCTATGCAGAAGTTCTTTCCGTCTTTCAAAATTAATCAACTGCAGGATGGTTCTGGGAGATTATATTGGCGAGGTAAAGTTCAACCTATGGGCGAAGGCGGAATGGTTTGGGACTTGATGTTGATTTATAAGAATGACCATCCTCATGCATCAGAAGGTGAATATGGTGGTTCTGTTCAGATTTTACCGATTCAGCCTAGACTTAAAGACATCGCCCAGCAAATGATGCCCATTCTTGAGCAGACTTACGGTTCCTACGATAACTGTGTGAGACGAGGCTTTGGATTGGGATTGCCACATATTTATCGTAACAACTTCGGACGAAATGAAGAATACTTTATTTGTACAGCTGATCCAAAGTATTTTAAAGCTGGGCAGAATCGTTCTACTTCTGCAGCTTCTGCTCTTAGCTGGGCTTGTAAATGGATTATGCTCTGTGAAATGTGGATGAATGGTGAAATTAGTGATGATGTCGCTTTAGAAGGTAATTACTAATTATTATTTGGGTGTCTAGTTTCATTTGTAGAAGCAGGACACCCTTATCATATTTATTGGAGGTATTCGCCCATGAAAGTAGTTTTTTCTGATAGAGCTTTTGCAGCCATAATGGCTGAAACTACTGAAAAAATAAAGACTGAAACAGGCGGATTATTTCTCGGTTCTTTTGAGGATGATGTATGGTACGTCATCGAAGCTATTGATCCGGGGCCGAAGTCTATTTTTGAAGTTGCATATTTTGAATATGACCAACAGTATACCCAGTACCTAATTAACAAGATTGCCAATCTATATAATAAGAAATTATCATTAATAGGACTGTGGCATCGTCACCCGGGTTCGTTAGACCATTTTTCTTCCACTGATGATGGAACAAACTCTAAGTATGCTCGAATGAGAAAAGAGGGAGCAATATCCGCATTAGTTAATATCGACCCTGAATTTAGATTGACGATATATCACGTAAACCAACCTTGTAGATATTCGGTAATTGAGTATGATATCGGAAATCATTTGATTCCGGATGAATTACTGAAATACAAACCACCGGGGAAATTTGAGCAGCTAATGGCCACGATAATGAAAGGGGAATATGATGATTATCATCCATCTATAAGTTTTCATAGTTTTTTAAAGGCGGCTTTGCCCTATATGAAACGGATTAATATAAATGAAATGCCTCAGGAAGTTGGGAATATTGAACTTGCTACCAGTCGTATTCTTGATGAACTTGTCGAAGATACTGCTTTTTTGGCTGATGAACAAAGAATGGAATATTCTATTTCTCAGGTAGAACAATACATTTGTTTATCTCAAGATGCGATTGATGTACCTGTTAAACTTTATTTTCGATATATTGCAGAGAAAGATACAGTTGTTTTCTCGTACGGAAATAATTGTTATTTATACCATAGCAATGCGTTTAGGCAAGCTTTCGAGCAAGCTTTAAAGGCTCAAAAGGTACCTTACAACAGAAATACATCATTATCTGAAGCAGTAAAAAAGATTATACATATTAATTTGAATGGAGATTGTTGAATAATGGATAATTTTTTTGGTGAGGAAATTATAAAAACCGTATTTATCTCAAACGAACAACTCAAAAATGCTGTCCCGGGAAAATTATATGGAAGATATTTTAAAGATACGAAAATTTATAATATTTTCCCACGAGAAATATCGAATCAGGGTGATTATTTGGGCGAGTTACTACCTGTTGGAAGTCCCCCAGGAAATGATTTTTGCGGAATTATTAATGGTGACAGTATCACTTTTTTTTGTGATGGAAAACAAATTCATATGGAATCTTATGGACTTTTCCAGAGTATTTTCTCACGCAATAAAGGTATTCTGGAAACATCCGTTATGACCACGAAACGTGCTGTTATTTTGGGATGTGGCTCTGTTGGCAGTCTGGTCGCTATGGAACTTGCCCGTGCTGGGGTCGGACATTTCCTTCTCGTAGATCCTGATGTGATGGAATATCATAATATTTGTCGACATCAGTGTGGTATTGAGGATGTTGGGGATCTAAAAATCAATGCACTTTTCCGAAAGCTGAGGAATATTAACCCTAAAGCTCATGTCGAAAAATTTGAGGGAATCGTGCAGAACTTGCCAAAGACAATGCTTGATGAATTTTGCGTGGCAAATGAAACTATTTTTGTGGGATGTGCTGATAATAGAGCAGCTGATGTTTATACCAACCGTATTAGCATTTACTATACCGCTTCTTTTATTTCAATCGGCTTTTGGGAAAGAGCTTTTGCTGGTGAAATCTTTTACCACATTCCAGAGAAAAATATGCCCTGCTATGAATGTGCTCTTGGTGATGGCGGTAATATTTCCGCACGGGCCCAAGCCAACCATCATATTTATTCCAACCAAGAACAAACGGAAGGCGTAAAATTTGAACCTGGCATTTCTGTCGATATTAATTTCATTACCAGCATTGGCATAAAGTTAATAATTGATATTTTGAACTCAACTAATCCTGAATATGTACCTCGATTGTTAGATTATTTAAAACAATATACCCTGGTGTGTAATACAAGCAATCCTGAAATTGGTGGAGAAATGGTAGAAATCTTTAGTTATCCACTCCAGGTAACTACTTCGCTTGTTATAGACTTTGGCGTAAAATGTTCTGGGCAATGCAAATACGAGTTAGAAGAATAAGAAAATGCCTATTTAGGAGAAAGGAATAAATGATGGATTCTATTACTCAAACAGAGATATTTGCCTTAATTGCAGAAATAAACTCTTTTGTAGATAACTCGGAAACTCTTATTAATGATAGTCGCTCGACGTATGATCAAAATAAACAGGTTCTCTTAAATAGGCATAATTCTACTTTCTCTCAATTGGAGAAAAGCTACAAAAGCAACTGTGATGCTATCTCCAGTAAGGTAAAACGTACTATCAAAGAAGTACAGCAAATATTGGCGGATATTGATTCACTTGATTTACAACTATCTCAGGTGGATAAATACTACCGCAAAACAAAAGAAAAAAAAGAAGCCGAGTTAGCAGAAAAGACGAGTGATCAGTATCATGATAATACTGATTATTTCTCTATCCTAGAGCAAGTAAAAAACGATTATGCTGCTATATCTAAAAAATACTCCGAGGATATTCTTCCAGCTCTCATCAATGGTCTTAACTATTTTTTTTCAAATAAAAGAAAAAAGGATTATGAGGAATTGATTATTCTTCACAATACATTGAGATTATTTGAAAAAGAAATTGAAGAGGTTCTTCCGACTCTTGCTTCTGAAGAATTAGCACAGCAGAAGAAAGCATACTTTGCCAAAAGAGCCTCTATTTTAGAAAGTAATAAAAGAGAATTGACGACGTTTGAAGAAACATATAGGGCTACATTAGATAATATAGCTGATCGAATTTGTGTAGCTCTCGATGAAGTGTTGCCAGATGTTTTAATTAATTTCCTACATTCACAGATTAAAGAGTATTCAAAAACAGAAAATAAAGTCAATACAAGCCAGCATATTGAAAATGGTATACTACATATGAGTTATGTTGATTATCCGGTAGACTTCTTTGTTCAGTCTGCTATTGTTGCCTCCCTGATTAAAGAAAAGTGTGCATCACTTTTAGTGGATGGCAGTATTCGAATGCCAATCACGCTTACTACAAAAAATGCACCTACTTGGCTTGTAGTTTCTGATAATAGTAATAATACCGCACTACAAGCATTCTCGCACTCTATAATGTTCAGCATGCTATCGGCTTGTCCAGTGTCGAAACTTACGTTTTCTATAGTTGATCCTGAAAATCGTGGAAATAATGTGGCACCATACTTCGACGCAAAGAAAAAACTTCCCGAATTATTTGGTGAGCAGATAATTACTGAAAGAGAACACATTTTAGGAAGAATAAATTTGCTTAATGCCAGAATAGAGGATATTCTCCAGGATAAGTTAGAAACTCGCTATGATACGATTTATGACTATGCTGAAGAAAATCCATCTTACAATATTAATTTTGAATTGCTTGTATTATATGATTTCCCGAAGGGATTTGGCGAACAGGGACTGGCTGGATTACGCAATATATTGAGAAATGGAAGTAAATGCGGAATCTACACACTTATTTTATACTCGCCAATGGAAATTAATGGAAGCGATGAATTTGTACAAAACTTGAGAAAAATAGAGTCCCTTTCTATCATAATCAAACAGCAAAGTGAGAGCTTTATTTTAAGAGGAATGCCTTTACTCTATCCCGTAATGCCTGACAAAATGAATTTTGCAAAGTTTTTTAGTAAATATATGCTTATTTTTGAGGGCATTAAGAACAGAGGAATCGCTTTTTCTCCTCTTATCAGGAAACTGGTCGATGCCGAAAGCGTGGAGGAACTAGAACCGCATATTAAATTTATCGGAAAGATGATGGATAATTACCAACAGGAGTATGCTCAGGTTCCTGCTGTTGATATTACATTCCCCCAGAATGTAATGCTTGGAGAGGTATCATATCCATCGGATATTTTTTTTGACAGTATCGGATATGATCGAATCCGTAAGGCTTTTGGTGAAAAAACCGGATCCAATGTTGTAGCTTTGGATTATGTTGAATTGCCATTGCTGTTTGACTTGCGGAACTCATTCAATGTTTTCCTTAATTCACCTGATATAAATAGTACAGCAATAAGAACCTTTACTCATCATGTAATGTGGAGTATGTTGTCGTTCCTGCCTGTCACAAAGGTTAATTTTTGTATTATGGATAGTGAACAGCGAGGAAACAGTATTCTTCCGTTCCTGGATTTCAGAAAACGACTACCTGAAATTTTCGGAGAAAAGATTTATACCAGTCAAGATATGATATATGAGAAGCTACAAGCAATTAATGCACAAATAGATGACTTCATCTTGAATAAACTGGGGACTAAGTATCAAGATCTTTTGGAATATAATTTGAATACTCCCAATAGAGCTGAACCTATTACATTGCTCATTATCTATGACTTTCCTGGAGGCATGGATTGCCGGTGCATTGACACGTTGATTAATATTTTAAGAAATGGTAACAAATGTGGTGTCTATGCATTGATTTGTCATAATCCTGGAGTCCCGTTCTCTAGATATGAAAACATCGAAGAGCGGATGGATCAGATAGCCAAATACTGTGTGCCGATGGATTATAAGGACAATCGATATATGCTTCTTCCGTATAATCTGCCCATTAAATTGCCGAAGATGATGGATGCTAAGACAATCAATAATTTTACCGACACATACTTCAAGGCGGCGGAAGTCATAAAAAACAAAGGGCTTTCGTTTACAGATATTTTAGCACCTGAACTGTTTTCTTACGATTCGGCCCATGCTCTTGATATTCCTATAGGGCTTGGAGACGAAGATGCAATAATCAGTTTGAGATTGGGTGAAGGGACCTCTCACCATGGTTTAATTGGTGGAGGTACTGGTGGTGGTAAGTCAACATTGTTGCATACCATAATTATGAGCAGTATGCTCCATTACAGCCCCGATCAACTTCATCTATATATGATGGACTTCAAGGGTGGTACTGAGTTCAAAATCTACGAGTCTGAACGTTTACCACATATTCAATTATTAGCTTTGGACGCAATGCAAGAATTCGGTGAAAGTATACTGCAAAACTTAGTTGACGAAATGGAAAAACGCTCGAATGAGTTTAAAAATTCTGGTGGATACACTAAATTAGAGGATTATGTTAGCGGAACTGGTAAGCCAATGCCTCGGATCTTGGTTATCATGGACGAATTCCAAATTCTGTTCGACGATTCTACTAACAGAAAGGTTGCTATGCGTAGTGCAAATCATGCAAAACGTATTGTAACTGAAGGCCGTGCTTATGGCGTTCATTTGTTAATGGCAACACAGTCAACAAATATTATCAGTACCCTCACCCTTGACAGAGGAACTATTGAGCAAATGCGTGTGCGTATTGGGCTGAAATGTGGCGAAGATGACGCAAGGTACCTCTTTTCTGACCGTTATGAAAGAGATGCGTTGGATAAAATGGTAGGGCCAAAGGGAACAGCAGTAATGAATCCTGACTATACGGAACAATACGGCAACATCGGTCTGCGTGTAGCGTATTGCGATGGTGAAAGCAAAGCAAAATACCTAAAGCAGATTAGTGAAACATTTGTCAACGAACCATGTATAACTCAAATATTTGAAGGAAGTCGTACAGAACAGCTGCTTGACTATTTTGCAAGTCGTGGCATTTCAAAAACAAATGATCTGCCTGTACATATTCACATGGGCAATACCATTAAGGTTGCAGATCCATTTGAGATTGTTGTTGATCGTAGACGAAAACATAACCTTTTAGTCTGCGGTTCTAATGAGCGAATGGCCAATAATATCATAAATGAATATATAGTTTCTGCTGTAATAAACACCAACGCTTCCATCTATTGCATAGATGGAGAATCTCTTCTTGGTGATGATATTTCTGGAGATTTTTACCATGTGCTGCAATCGCACAATGTTAATTTTCACTTAGCTGTTTCTCGCGCGGATATTGTACAGTTCATTCATGATATATATGAAATTTATATTGCACGAAAGAAAAATAGTGAAAGCGGAATTATTTTTGTAATCATAAAAAATCTGCAGTTTTTGGATATTGTAAAATCCATGCTCAAGGGAGAGACCATTGATGAGTCTGAATACATTGAAATGGAAGATGCTGTTGTGCCTGCAACGGATGACGGAGATCCGTTTGCCTCTCTCAATAATTTCATATCCAGTCGTAGTAGTATAAATGATTTTACAACTTCCAATGAGAAGTTGCTTAAACTAATTGAGGATGGTTCAGGATTTGGTATTAATTTTATTATCTGCTCTCTTGAGTATCAGGCTGTAAAGGATTCTATGCACTATGGTGAAAACTCGCTTTCTAAATTCCCAGAAAGAATTATTTTCGCTCTGAATAATAATGATGCTGATAATTTGATTGAAAATGTTTCAGTGACTGGTTTGCGTGACAATACGGTTATACTACTAGATGGCGTAAAAGAAACTTACCAGATGAAGCCATACATAGCACCGACTGCATCAGAGTTGGATCAGTTTCTTTCCTCTTTTACTTAAATTATTCGGAATCTATGATGTATCAGTTATCTGACACATTGCCACTTCGCATCATTCAAAAATGTTGCTGAAAAGGGGTGATATATTGAATACGGTAAATACTGATTTAGCTCAATTGCTGACAACATTAAAAAATATACAGGTTTCTATTTTTTCTATTGAAAGAACAAAAAACTCTATAAAAATGAAATATCAACAATTAGGAGTTGGATGGAATGATAAAAAATATGATGAATTGGGGACTATCGTAAAAGATTGCAATAATGCGCTGAACGACATTTTACAGATTATGTATCAGACAGAAAAATATGTTGCATTACTTGCAAAATCTGTTCAAGAATATGATAATGTTAATTTATACGCTTCTTCTGCAGGAAACTCATTTGTCCAAAATTTGCAAATACCTAACACAGGCAATGGATCTTATCAGTATTGTCTTGGTGTATTAACACAAGGCAATATACCGGACGGTTATAATGCTGTCATAGTACAACGCCATGAGAATGCAGAGCAGAATGTAAAAGAAGTGTTTGACTATTTTGCCGGAAAGCTAATGATAAGAGATTCCCAATATCCTCCAGATCAGACACCACATTATTCACCAGCGAATTACACAGGACATTCAAGAGGCGTTTATTACAATGCTGTTTCTGATATGACAAACCCAAGGGGAGCAGGAACAACATACTTTCACGAGCTTGCTCATATGATTGACCACGTTTCATGCAATTATCAAGGTAATTTATCCGACACCCCGGAATTTGCTGCAGCATTGGTTGAAGACGGACAAAGAATACTTAACCTATATAATACTCTTCCAACCGTAAGTCAGATTACTTTCTTAAATCGAATTAGGCAAGCTTCTGCACATTCCTTTTCAGATTTAATTGATGCAACAACGAATGGTCAATTACATGGAAGTTATGGACATACAAGAAACTATTGGACAAGGCCAGGAAACCTACAAGCGGAAGCCTTTGCACATTTTTTTGAAGCTTCTATGGGAGACCAGGGGAAGTTAGAGCTTTTGTCAAATTTCTTTCCGACAGCGTTTGGTGTTTTTTGTTCATTGATTGATTCAATTCGCCCAGACAATTATGTCAGGATCTTGAGAAGAGAAAGGTAGGTATAAGCAGTGGATAAAAATAAAAGTGTTGCAGAATATATGAACAGATTTCTCAGTACCCCCGAACTGGAGGTTGACAACGAGTATTATGAAATCGAAGGACAATATGCTCAATTGTTTGGACATAGCATTCCGAGAGAAATGCTGCCTGATAGTATTTCAATGGAGCAAATCAAACAGGCAATGAAAAAATGTATCCTCTCCCAAAATGATAATTTATTTGAATTATTAGGTGTTACCATTAACAATGATTATCTGTATTGAAAAATGGAATATAAGAATGAGTAAAGAAAATATTATAGTCCTGAATGATGAAAACGGAAATGAAGTCGAGTTTGAATTCCTTGATTTAATATCATATCGACAGAAAGAATATGTCGTGCTGTTTCCATTAAAAGACTGTGATGGGCAAGTTGTAATTTTACAATTTGCGGAAGTAGATGATGAAACTGAAAATTATGTAAGTGTCGAAAATGAATTTGTTTTAATGACGGTTTTTGCCCTGTTCAAAGAACGAAATAAAGATTTTTTTACATTCGAGTGATTGAATAAAGCAACATCGGTAGCACTGAAAGGAGGTATACATATGGACATATGGCATCGTGTAGGCCGAATTGTTCGGTTTTCAAATTTAGGAACAGCTCTGTTCTTTATTCTAAATATTCTTCTGATCACTGCTGTGTTTGGTTCATCAGGACACATACTCGAGTTAATTTGCATTTATTTTATTACAGTGGTTATAAGCCTATCTCCAATAGGAGAGCTCTGCTTGACATTTTTTGCGGGTGCAAGAAATATAAAAAGAATAGATATAAAACTTCGGGTGGTTCCATTGGTTCAATATGTTTTAGACAAAGCTAAAGAAAGTACTTCTTACTGTCCCGATCATGTGAAAATAATGATTATCCATGATTCTGCTCCTAACGCATTTGCACTAGGGAAAAGAACGCTGTGTATAACCGATGGGCTACTGTCACTATCCGATGATATGATACTTGGTATTTTTGCACATGAAATCGGACATCTCTCATATAAACATACTGTTATCCAATTATTAATTGGTGGCGGTAATATATTTATATCCGGATGCCTTCTGTTAATCAAAGTATTAACTTGGATATTTATTTCAATTATGGGGGTGTTCGCACTAGGTTCACGTAGTAGCATAATGGGCTTAATAACTGCTTTAGTTGCTGGAATATCAACTGCGTTGTTATGGGTATGGGTAAAGTTCTGTATGCTTTTTTTGATGTGGTCAATGAGACAAAATGAGTATCTTGCGGATGCGTTTGCCTATAAAATAGGTTTTGGTCTTGAGTTAGCCACTGTTTTAGATCAACATATATCCGATGTACCACACGATGGCTTTCTTAGAGCTTTATATGCTACACATCCCTGTAATGATGATAGGGTTGCCGCATTACAGAATCTTGGAGTATCTTATTCTCGTTACCCGATGTTTACCTAACAAATTGGGAATATTCATATAAATATATATGATTTATTAGAACTATTTCTATCCTTTATATATGTGTTAACGGGACCATAGTTAAATCACATAACAAAGGTAAGTATTCTGTTGATATATTCTTTTTATATTATGTTATGTACCTATCTGTTGTTAAAAACATGGTTACAGAAATTCGTCTAGCATCAACTCTATCCCCCAGAAGTTTCCGATGGATTCAGCTTGATGAATTATAGTAACCTGTTGATATTTTGAAAAAGTCAGGCGGCATATAAGACCGCACTTCCCTTCTATGAGAAAATAGGCACCGGTCAGGACCTTAAAAAACAGCAGGAAGCTTTTTTTTATAAGACACATGAGAATTAGAAATATGCCAAGGTAGAGAAGGAGAGTTTACCGACAAAGAAAAAGACAGCGAGACTGACCAAAAAGCAAGTGGCCCCAAACGGAAAGGGTAGGACCAGCCGTTTTAAAATAATTGAGGGACTGTTCATCAGAAGCCTCCTATATAGAATTAAAAATAATCAGTTTCTTAAAATACAGATTTGCGAGTGTTGTGACCGTGGGAGGAATGGCACTGCTAATTCACTCTGAATCCAGAAGTATTCCAATTAGCAGTGCTTCTAAATTGCGCCGGTGCAGCAGTCGTTTTTCATTGGAAGTCAACCAGTCTTTCCTAAAGGTAGCCAGAGTTGCTATTAAAGGAAAATGCTTTAAGAAAACCAGATCTGCCAGCGCTCCCAGCTTTGCAGCCGGACTTGTGGCTGCGGAACGGATATATATAATGTCAACATGGTTTTCACTCACCTTTATTCTATAGCGGCCTGAATACGCGGATCTTTTCTTAGCCGGCTGTTTGCCCTGGATACCCAGGCAGATATAATTGGGTTTTACCTGGTACATTTTGGCGATTTCCTTGTCTGTATAGCCGGTGTTCCGAAGGAGCAGTGCTTCCACACCTTTGGCGGTAATACCACTGTATTTCTCATGAATTTCCAGTAATAGTGGAATTAGATCAGAGGTTTGTACAGTTTGCTCAACCCTCTGGCTTTGAAGGAAGGTATTTTCTACCTCATCAGACAAGCTGGCATCCAGGTAAAAAGCCTGGTATGGTTATGATACATGCGCCGGCAGTAATCATAGAGCTGATTGCGGATGACGACGACCGCAAAGGTAGCATAGTTGGCGTCTTTTTCTGCATGGTAGGATGCGACTCCTTTACAAAGTGCCAGGCATCCGGTCTGGTAGAGGTCATCATATCCATACTCGATCCTTTCTGCCTTTGCAAGCTATTTGGTGGTTCTCCAGTAACCGTTTGCTTTCTATAATCACCTGTTCATACATATAATTTGAAAACTGGCCGATGTGGGTCTGCTTATCGTTCATGGAAGAAATGTCCTGGAGCCAGCAATAGATATTCTTTTTGTCATAATTCTGTTTTCCAGATTGAATCAAAATATTGGTGGCCTCTTCTTCAGCACGACGGTGCGCCCGCAATATGGACAGCGGATAGGCTTTATTTTCTTTTTCATAGTGCCCCTCCTTTCTGAGTATGTTTACTCATGTTTGCGTAATTCTTACTTTCATTTTAGAGAACGGGGGACTGCTGGTAAATAGATGGTCCTAAACAGAGGGGTCGATGACTCATGCGAGTCACTGGCTCACCTGGAATTTTCTATAAAATATGGCTAATGATAGCCAGCCCTTTCTCTGTTACATGCTATAACAAGATTTCTATAACGACTTTATTAAGTTGGAGCAACAGAAAATTAATTTTAGTTTCTTCGGCTTGTATTTACCCGATGACGATCCAGTCTATACTCTGGAAGAAGTAATGGAGGGGAAAAGCTAGAAG
>OATT01001338.1_pt1 | contig 13166 bp, 9 predicted proteins | sample 1476071 | NCBI WGS metagenome assembly OATT01 (sample SAMEA2579989, study PRJEB22360) | human gut metagenome | biome: human gut; feature: human-associated habitat; material: faeces | place: Denmark | collected 2008/2010 | reverse complement strand
AGCCCTTCCAGCCGTCGGAAAATGCGTCCGAAATCATCATAGCCATAGGCGCAAAAGCCGCAGCCTCTGTGCGGCCAACAGCAATATGCTCAGGAAGCTCCTTCGTTTCTACCGGATCGCTGTTTATACACAGACGAAAACCACTGCTATTACCGATGCGTGAGTGGAGATTGAGGGATCGGAAGGGAAAAAGACTCTTCCCGCCGACAAGGTGAGGAATTTGATGAATGCCATAAGGCAGGCGAATGATGTTGTCAGGGCGATCTGAGGACATGACTCTGTATCAGGATTACGTATGTCTGAGGATAAAAGAAGGTAAAACGGAAATCTTTAGGTTACTTTTCAGTAGCCAACTTGAACAAAAAGAACCGATGGTTTTGACTAAGATTTGTCTACACCATCGGTTCTTTTTGTTCGAAAAATCGGAATTACTTTATTAAATACTATCATTCCTTTTTTGAGGTATGTCTGAAACAGCAGAACTATTGGTACCATCCATATGCAGCACGGACGAAAGCAGAGTGCCTATAAATATTCCTTTCTGTCACATATTATATACTTTCCTGCGTGTGGCTTCAGTTGGTTTGTGCTTTCATTTCAGATTTCATTGTAAATCTTTCATCATTGGAATTTTGGAATTTGTTATATATTTCATACTGTTATTTTTATAATTATTTGATACAATGACTATATATTGGGATATATTGTATCAAGTTTTTTGTTTTTTTAATAGTATATGAGTGGCAAATTCAAGGGATAGTTGTAGGTTTTTTAGTGGATAAATGTATGAAAGCAGAAGCTTGAAAGGGAGTATATTTTGGATAATAAAATAAGTCTTCAAAAAAAATTTATGCTGTTCTATGGTGGGACAGCATTAATCCCCATGATAATAATGATAGTTTTTTTTACATATTTTTTTAATAAGCAAATGGAGAAGGATATTATTACCTTATATCAGACTGAGTTCTTGAAGATTGCTGAATTAACACAAAAAGAATTTCAGAAAACCAGTATGAGATGTTTACGTTTCTGCAATGATACAAAGTTAAAAAGCCTGTTAAATCCTGCTCGTAAATATGAATCATATATGGACTCTATTAATTCATATTATTCTTATCTTGAGCCTATAATTACAAATGAGTTTCGTTTTGAAAATATGAATAGCAAAATAAAAATTTACTATACTAATGAAAACCTTATCCCGGGGTATGATATATATATTTATGCGGATGAAAAAATACAACAGAGCGATATATATCAAAAAGCTGTTCAAGCTGATGGACAAATGATTTGGAGTTATGACCAGAAAACGGGAGATGTTATTGTAGCCAGCAATATTAAAGATATTAATAACAGGTTGTATGGTGTTTTTACATTAATACTTTCCGCTTATGATTTAGAGCAGTATATGATGATTCAAGATATGGATCAAATGACTTTGTTGCTGGTAGATAATGAGGGGATGGTGATTTCATCCAACAAGCCGGGAATATCAGGTAAAGTAAATCCAGATTTGGCGGTGGGAGGGATTCTTTTTGATGCTGCAAATCTAAATCAGCCAGTGGTTAATGAGAAGATTAAGCAGTATATTTTTGCATATGATTTCAGCAGCAGTGGCTCTATGCTTCCGGAATGGCGTATTATTGCTCAGATTCCGACCAGCCGTATGCACAAGAGTGTATATTCCTTGCGTAATATATTAATTATAAGTTCAGTTTTAATTTTGCTCGTGTCATGTGTTCTGTTTATCTGGCAAATGAATAGGCAATTCAGAAGATTGAGAATGATTATGTATTATATGCGTAATACTCAAAAGGGTGAAATGGTGACGATGCCTCTTGCGGATAAAAAGGATGAGATTGATGAAATTATACAGACTTATAATTATATGGTAAAGGGTTTGGAAGAATTAATTGAAGTTAACTATAAAAATGAAATTAAAATGAAGAATATTCTGTTATCTAAAAAAGAAACGGAATTGTATGCTTTGCAAAGTCAGGTTAATCCTCATTTTATGTTTAATATGTTGGAAGTCATTCGTATGAAGCTTATTACTAATAAAGACAGAGAAAATGCTCGAATGGTATACTTGATGTCACAAATGTTGAGAAAAAGTCTGTCGTGGAAAAAAGAAAAGATTAAGCTTTCAGAAGAAATTGAATTTGCTTCTGCATATATGGAACTGCAAAGTAGTCTTTTCGAAGGAAACCTGCATTTTAAATTTGTTTTTCAAGAAGAACTTACTACATATAGTGTCCTAAAATTTATTTTGCAGCCTCTGGTAGAGAACAGTATTAAGCATAATAATCTGTATGCCGGACAGGAATTATCAGTTTGGGTTGGAGCCAGCCGGGAAAGACAGAATGAAATGCCGGTAATGAGATTATGGGTAGCTGATAATGGAGTTGGTGCTCCAAAAGAAGTTTATGAAGAAATAGAAAAATATCTGAAAGAGGATAATTCCGGCCAAAGATATGAAAAAAGAACTGACAGTATCGGTATTTTGAATATTGATGAGCGAATCAAGTATCATTATGGAAATGATTTTGGTATTGAAGGTGTCATGCCATTTGATAAGAGTGGTACTGGGTGGGTAATCGAGTTAATTATACCGTTAGAACAGGAGGAGTGAAAGATATGTATAAAGTTCTTATTATTGATGATCAAATTTTTATTTGCAGAGGTTTGGCAGAAATAATAGATTGGAAAAATGAAGGATTTGAAACTGTAGAATATACAACCAGGCCGGATAAAGTGTTGGAAATGTTCGATGTTTCTGTGCCGGATTTAATTATTACTGATGTATGTATGCCTCAAACGGATGGGTTTAATTTGCTCAATAATATACATAGTCAATATCCTAAACTTTTGAATATTGTTATAAGCGGTTATAATGAATTCGAATATGCCCGGAAGGCAATTAGGAGTTATTCGTTGGATTATTTATTAAAACCAATTAGCGAGGAAAAATTCCTTGCTGCCGTTAGAAAAGCCAAGCAGACCTTAGATCGACGTATCGCCTATCCGGTTTTGTCTGAAGCAGATATGGATGCATTTCAATTAGCGTTACTTAATGCTGATGAAGAAGCTGGTATGATGATTTTAAAAACAAAAGAAAGCCAGATACTGCAGGAAGGACTTCCTCAAGTATGCCGCTATAATACTTTAAAAAAATTAATAGATATTATGATAAAGTTTAGTAAAGAAATGAATTTACCCATTTTTCATGATTATTGCGATATTGAAGAAATAAATTTTTTGGATGTTTATAATATTTATAATCACCTTTTTGAGTGCATGAAAAAGGAAAAGCTCAGTGCAGGTACACGCATTGTAAATGAACTGTGCCGAAAAATTGAAGAACAGTACAGCAGTAATTTAACTGTTCAAAAAATGGCAGAAGAAATGTTTGTTACACCGGCTTATCTGGGGCAGGTTTTTAAGAAAAAACTTGATATGTCATTTAATGACTATCTTCACATGGTACGAATTAATAAGGCGAAAGAACTGTTACAATCAGATGTATTAAGTATAGCCCAGATTTCCGAAAAAACTGGTTATAAAACTATTGACCATTTTTATAGAAAATTTAAGGAAATTATGGGGGTGACACCGAAGGAATTTCGTGAATCAGCCAAAAATCCATAACCTAGCAAATAACAAAGCGAAATCCGGCAAATGTTATTTGCCTCAAACTTAGCTATCATAAAAGCAGGTTAACATCTGGAATAAGTATTATCTGGATGGGGGTCTGCTTTAATTTTTTGCAAAAATAAGTTGTAGGATAAAGAAGTATAAGGCTATGACGTAAAAATGGAGTTAAGTCTAAGGAAAGAGGGGATAAATAAAAATGAATAAAAATGAATTTTACAGCCGTGTTTTAGGCTGCTGGATGGGAAAAAATATTGGTGGAACCCTGGGAATGCCGATGGAATGGGAAAGATGTAGAAATAATATTAATTATTATACCCATGACTTGAATGGAGAGCCACTGCCGAATGATGATCTGGATATTCAGATTCTTTGGTTAATAGCATTGGAAGAGCGGGGCTTTAACATTAATTCCAGAGACTTGGGGGAATATTTTAACGAGTTTATGATTTTTACTCATGCGGAGTACGGAGTTGCTAAAACGAATTTGAGGACTGGTTTTCAACCACCAGTAACTGGAATATTTAATAATGATTTTAAAAATAGCTGTGGTGCCTATATCCGTTCAGAGATTTGGGCCTGCTTATTCCCTGGACAGCCGGAAATTGCGGCGAGGTATGCCTTTGAAGATGCCATTATTGATCATGGCGATGGTGAAGGGGTCTATGCTGAGGTTTTTGTGGCGGCTATGGAGAGTGCCGCATTTTATATAAAGGATATTCGTGAATTAATTGATATTGGTTTGTCTTATATTCCATCGACCTGTACAGTGAGTGAGGGAATTAATAAAGCAATTGAGACTTATGAGGCCGGTATGGGAGAGGAAGAAACACGAGAATATATTATGCAGAATTATATAGGACATTTGGAATGTCATTATATTTCTGAGGAAGATGAACAGAAGGGCTATCAAAATGGTGTGATGGGGTGGGATGTTCCATCAAATATTATGATTATTATTTATGGTCTGCTGTTTGGAAAGGGTGATTTTGAAAAATCAATGTTAACAGCACTTCATTATGGAGAAGATACTGATTGTACTTCAGGTACAATTGCTGCATTATTCGGTATTATGAATGGAATAGATTTTTTTGATAAAAAATGGGTTGATCCCATCGGGCATAAGATTGTTACCTGTAGTATTGATCCATTCCGAATGTATGGGAAAATACCTGGGACTGTGGAGGAACTGACAGATCGGGTACTTGCATTGTATGAGAAAGCATCTGCAATATTCCATTTCCAAATTACGGATACTGTTTCAAAGGACAGAATCTATGCAAGCTCGTATTTTAGAAATATTTACACCGAAATGAAGACAGTTAAGTATGAATTTCCATATTTGAATGTGAGAGTTGATTATTGTGGGGATCCGGTGATTAAAAGAGATGAACCGAAAAAACTTAAACTAATCTTGTCTAATACATCAAAATCGATAACTTCCGACCGGCTTAATATTTATTTATATAATAGGGAAGGATGTACCATTTTTCCGCAAAATGAAGCATCAGTATTTTTGACAATGGCACATATGGGAGCAGGAATTAAAGAAGTAGAATATGAAATTTTAGTAGAGGGGCCTTTGAAACCAATTTATCATTTGGTAGCTGAGTTTATCTTTGAAGAAAATAAAAATCGGCGGATTATGCATGTCCCCATTGTTTTGGTAAGTGAGACTGGTAATATACTCGAAGTTATATGGGAAAAAAGGGGAGGACATGGAACCAGTAATTTGCCACGGGTGTAGAAAATCAGTTTTATCCGGGTATTGAGCTGCTTTTGTTATTAGAAGGAGGACGTAAGATATGCAGTTAAAGGCTAAACCAAAAAGTTTTTTCAAGAATCAACGATGGATGTTGCTGATGATGACAGTACCGTTTTTCCTTTGTGTTGTTGCATTCTCGTTAGTTCCTTTATGGGGATGGTTAATTGCTTTTTTTGATTATTTCCCTGGAACATCAATTCTTAATCAAAATTTTGCAGGTTTGCGATATTTTCGAAGAATGTTGAATGATCGTTATTTTTTTCAGGCATTGGGAAATACACTTGTTTTGTCTTCAATGGCATTACTCACTTATCCTATTGCACCGATTTTTGCAATTTTACTTAATGAATTTCGATCTGATAAGTATAAAAGACTTATTCAGACGCTAACATCATTTCCTAATTTTATTTCATGGATTATCGTATTCTCAATTGCATCTACTTTCTTTTCTGTAGAGGATGGATTGGTTAATCAGATATTTTTTAACAGACTTGGCTGGTTTAGCCAGCCAACTAACTTATTGGCAGATGCCAATATTGCCAAAGTATTACAGACGTTTATTTTAAGTGTTTGGAAAAATTGTGGGTGGTCTGCCATTATTTATCTGGCAGCAATCACAGGGATTGATCAAAGCCTCTATGAGGCCGCAAAGGTCGATGGTGCGGGACGTATTAAAAGAATAATACACATTACCATACCGGGTATAATGCCAACATTTATTGTGTTACTTGTCTTGGGAGCGGCGAATATTTTAAATACAGGGTTTGATCAGTATTATGTTTTTACAAACGCAGTTACATTACCGGTGTTGGATAATTTAGATACTTATATTTACAGAACAGGTATTCAAAACTTAAATTTTTCCTATGCTACTGCGGTAGGGATGAGTCGTTCAATTGTGAGTGTAATACTTTTAACTGCAATAAATCAGATTGCCTACCGTGTAAACGGTTCAAAAATTATATAGAAAGGAGGGAGAGAAGACATGCGGCAAAAAAATAGTCTGGGCGATAAAGTTTTTATGAGTATAGTTTTTTTGGTGCTGACAGCGTTTGCTTTTATTTGTTTATATCCTTTTTATATTGTAATTATAAATTCATTTTCTAATCCAGATGCAGTTTTGGGAAATATGGCTTTGGTTTTTCCAAGAGAACCCACATTGATTAATTATGTTGAAGTAATAACCAGAAACAATATTTTTAAGCCCTTTTTTGTTTCGGTTGCAAGGACAGTATGCGGAACTACATTATCTGTTATTGGCTGTTCTATGCTGGCTTATGGACTTACTAAAAAGGACTTGCCATTTCGGAGGTTTATGTATCGGATCATGGTATTTAGTATGTATATATCAGCCGGTGCGATTCCAACATATGTTACCTATACCAATTATGGTTTTCGTAATAATTTCTTGGTATACATATTACCGGGTATGATTTCGGTATATAACATGATTCTGGTAAAAGTATTTATTGAGCAGCTTCCTGCTGAAGTGGAAGAAAGTGCTATGATTGATGGAGCAAATTATTTCCAGATTTTTTTTCGGATTATTATGCCTGTGATAACTCCAATTATTGCTACGATTGCTACATTTACCGCAGTTGCTCAGTGGAATAGTTGGGTGGATAACTTATGGTATTGTTCAGATAAGAACCTGGAGACATTACAGCTAATGCTTCTGAATTTTGTGCAGAGCCAATCTATGAATTTAAGTGAAGCAGCCCGCTTGAGTGGTGAAGCGCTAAAAGAAAAACTTAAAGTTAATCCAACTTCTATACGTATGGCAGTAACTGTAATTACAATAACACCGATTATGCTGGTATATCCATTTACACAGAAGTTTTTTGTTAATGGGATCATGATTGGTGCAGTCAAGGGTTAGTGAGTTCAATAAATCCGCATAGGTATTGAACTAAAATGAATAGGAGAATAAACAGATGAAATTTAAAAGAAATATTGCCGTATTTATGTGTTTGGTATTATTTATGATGTCCGGATGTGGAAATCAAACAGAAAGCGTAAAAGATGGTAATCAGACATCACAAACAGATGAAATAATCCAAAGTGATAGTACTGATTTGGCTAAAGAAAAAGTGACACTAACAATATTTAATCACAATGCGTCTAATTTGCCGTCAAATATATTGGATAACCCTGTAATGGATAAAATAGCTGAAGAAACAGGTGTTATTCTGGACTGGTCCCCCTTTATGGGAAATAATACAGCGGATGAAGCAGCTTCTATGCTGATTGCTTCAAATGAGTTGCCGGATATATGGCTAGTAAACAGTCCTTCAATTAACCAAACACTGCTGAATAATGAGCTGATTTTAAATATTGATCCTTACTTGGACAGCATTGGAAAGGATATAAAGGAAATAGCCCAGGATGCTTTGGATTTTACAAGATTTAAGTTTAATACCCAGGAAAACTATTTTATTCCGGCACAGGTTGGTGGTGTTAACTGGTATCCGTCAGGTTATGACAATACTTTTTCATATCGATACGATTTATGGGAAAAAATGGGCAAACCTGAACTTGAAACCTACGATGACGTTATTAATTTCTGCGTTGAAGCAATGAAATTGGAACCCACGAATGATTCTGGTCAGAAGAACTATGGTGTTGCACTGCCCCTTGGCGGTAAGGAATTTGGTTATCTGGATTGGAACTTTGCGCATTTTATTGGCCAAGGTGATAAAAATATCTTTGTGAATATTGATTTCGAGAAGGATGAATTAGTACCACGCTTGGCAGAAGGCAGTGCATGGCTCACCGGAGCTGAATTCTTTTTTAAGATGAACCAGGCTGGAGCATTAGATCCGGAGTCTGCAACTATGAATGGGGATCAGGTACGTGAAAAGGGTGGTGCTCAGCGATATTTCCTTGGTCTTGCAAACTGGCAGATTGGGTGGCCAAATGATAAGTTAGTAGCCGCCCAGGATCCTGAAAAAGGCTATGCACCTTTAGTAGTAGAGGATAAAGGCGATTATGTTTTCTGCAGGACATCTTCTCCTTATGGAAATGGTTCTTATTATGCAATATCAAAAACATGTAAAGATGTTGAGGCGGCTATTCGTTTTATTAACTATACGGCTTCATGGGATGGTGCGGAAGTTCTGGCCAATGGGCCTGAGGGAACGACATGGGATTATGTAGACGGCACACCAACAGCTCACCCGAGTGATCCAAGTGTAGCAAAAGATCCGGATGAGTACAAAAAGATAGGAATCAGCTATGTGGCTCCTGGTCTGCAGGTAAATGGTTACCGTGAAGATCCTAGAGGGTGGAAGACAATTTTTGCTCAAGAGGACTCTTCTACTTTCAGAGCTAATATGTCCGCAGCAGAATTAAAATTTATTGATGACAATGGTTATAGTTATGGAACAGAGTATTATGATAAAGAGTTTGCTCATAATACATTTGCAACTCCAATTTTTGATATGATTGCACCACTTAATCCGGCAGATGAATTATCCGTGATAGAAACCGATGCGAATACCTTGGCTATTGAATATTCTGTTAAGCTGATTTATGCAGCAGATCAGGCAGAATTTGATAGAGTAAAATCGGAATTTTTAGCTGAATTAGATCGTATTGGCTATCAAAAGGGAGTAGATTACTACAAAGAACAATATAAAATAGCGAAGCAAAGATTCGAAGAATTTTCAAAATAGTTATTATAGAAGATCACCCGGTATAACCAACTTACCGGGTGATTTGGTTAAGGAGGTTATTTAATGCAAACAGGATATTTTTCAGAAAGACAGATGGAGCGGTATTCTGGTGGGAAGAAAAGTGATAACGCTTTACTTACTGTTGGAGAGTGGAAATTACATTTTATAGAAGGTGGGCTTATTTTCGAACACAATGGAAATAGAATCTATGGACAAGCATTCCCCTGCCAGTTAGTCATCAAAGATTATGCAGCCTTTGCCCGAACGACTGTTTCTGCCTACAAGGAAATTCAAATTCTGGGAAATGGCTCAGTATTGGCCCGTGGAGTTGTTAATTCAAAGGATGGAAGTCGATTTCAATTTAAGGATTTATGGAAAGCAACCCGTAAAAGTTTCAGCCTTTCTCGGCAAGTGATTTGTGAGGAAGAATCAGAACGAGATCAGGGTTTTTCTACTTTACTTACCCTGGATATGGAAAAAACGCAAATGGAAGAATATGATTTTTTTGCACCAGGTGTTTGGTATCGTGATAATAAAAATGTCGTACCAAATGCTATTGCAAGCGATTATTCACATGAATATTTTTATATTAAAGAAACTCGTTTGGCGCTTCCTCTTGTGATGGCAAAACGAAAGGATGGTTATTCATTAATGCTCAGGGATTTGTCGCCTCGCCCGGATACACGGATTTATGAAGGCCTGCAGGATTGGGCCGTGCATGAATCTATATCTTATTCAGCGCTGGGTGCTCATCGATCAGATATTGGTGTCAGCCTTGATTATATTTTTCCCGGCAGCGAGGGGGAGATTAATTATACCAACCGAAATTATGTGTGGTGCAGGCGTTCTCATCCCATACAGGCAGGCATGGGGCATTGTTACCAGGTAGAGGTTTTTCCATCTCGGCATGCGGATTTCAGAACCGCTATGGAGGAGAATTGGCTACATGCTTTTTATGAAGAACCGCCACAAATTAAGTACTGCAATAATGAAATTGCCTTTTTGGCAGGGATTGAACTATTGGATAGCCTATGTCAGGACTATAATGGAGTTACAGGGCTGCCATTTAAGGTACGTATTCCTTCCGGTGAAATTGAAAATACATGGATGCAGATGGGCTTTGTAGGGCAGCAACTACCGGCAGCTTATCAACTTTTGCGATATGGTTTACTGCATCATAACAAATCCATGGTGGGAAAAGCAACCGCCATGCTGGATTTTTGGTCGATGAATTCCATGAATGAGAGTGGGATTCCTTATCAAACCTATGCAGTTGATCCCCCGGTTTTTACAGATGCACCTGATCGTTATCTGCCGGATCGTCCCGAAGTCCTGTGGCTCAGAACCATAACAGATGGATTGGAAGCAGTAGTTTTGGCTTGTGAATTAGGCAGGCAATTTCAGTTGGATGTAAGTGTATGGGAAAGCTATGCGGTTCAGTTTGGAGAATTCCTGGTTTCCCATCAACGTGAAAACGGTTCGTGGGCGAGGGCATATACACCCGACGGTGAAGAATACCATGAAGCGCCTTTCAATACTACGAATGCCCTACGTTTCCTTTGCCGCCTGTATCGTTTGACAGGCCAGGGCATTTATCTGGAAACTGTGAAAAAAGCAGGGGAATTTTGTCTGGCAGCCATTGATAATGAGTTTATGTATGTTGGGGGAACAACAGATAATGATAATACGATTGATAAAGAAGGAGGTATGATTGCTGTCTTTGGTTTTCTGGAAATGTATGAAACGACAAACGATAACCGTTATCTGAAGGCGGCCGAAAATGCTGCTGTTTTTGCTGCCACTTGGGTATACTGCTGGTCTTATCCGGTTTATCCACAGGAAGCTTATTTTCCATTTGCCATGGGGGCTGACATTACCGGAACCAGTTTGATAGCGACAGGCCATAGTGGTGCTGATGTTTATATGTGCTATGGAACCTATGCTTATACAAGGCTTTGGGAGTTAACTGGGAAGGTGTTTTTTAAAGATATGGCATATATTTTATTAAATAATGCATTTCAAACAACGGACTGGAACGGTAAATATGGATTTAAGTATCGGGGATTGAGCGAAGAAGGCGGTGAAAATGCAAGTCAAAGTTATCGAGGTGTTGAAATGTGGCTTCCATGGCAGACAATAGCTCAAATTGAACCGTTATCATTTTTAGAGGATCGCTACCACACTATGGATACTGATAAATTATTTAAGCAAATGAACTAAATAATGAAAGGAAAAGGGAATAACTGGATAAGATGTGTCTGTTCCCGGATAAATGAAAACAGGAAAGCGGAAATCTGTGGGATAATGACAGATTTCCGTTTTGTTTTCTGTAGGAAGTGACTGGAAAATGTAGTAGAATAAAATTATTGGAAATAACAATGTTTTTTTTATAATTATGAGAGTGTAAAGCGGATGGAATTATTAGCACTGAGATTAAAAATAAGTACATTAAAAGAGATCGATTTTACCCCGCAAAATAAACATTGTGTATATCGTATGATTTTTATATTGCAGATTTTCGTTTTCCACCCTGTATGTTATAATAGCTTCGTATGAAGTACGTACTGAAAAAGAGGAAACGAAAATGGCCAAAAACAAAGAAATCAAAACGAATGCCATGCGCATACTGGATCGTATGAAAATCCCGTATTCTCACTATACTTATGAATGTGAGGAATTCGTGGACGGGCTTCAGGTGGCGGATATGCTGGGGCTTCCCCATGAAAAGGTATATAAGACACTGGTGACACAGGGGCCTGTAAAAGAATATTTTGTGTTCGTAATCCCTGTTGCGGAAGAACTGGATTTGAAAAAAGCCGCCAGGGCCGTGGGGCAGAAATCCCTGGCGATGCTGCATGTGAAGGATATCAATGGAGTTACCGGTTATATCCGGGGAGGCTGTACAGCGATAGGCATGAAAAAACAGTACCGGACAGTGATTGAGAAAAAGGCGGAAGCCCTGCCAACTGTCATAGTAAGCGGCGGCCGGATCGGCTCCCAGATTGAGCTTGCGCCCGCCGATCTGGCAAAAGCGGCGGAGGCCCGGTTTGAAGATGTGGTGACGGAGTAAAATGTGCCGTATCCGGTATAAGAAAGCGGGAAGGAGGTTTCCGTATGGCTAAAAAAGAACTGACAGCAGATGCAAAAATAAAAAACTGGGAAAAGAAAATGTCCAAAAAGCTGGATTTTCTTATTGTGGGTATCTTCTTCCTTATCTTTGCAGCGACAGCTGTCCTGCAGGAACTGGAAGCGAAAGGAATTACCGTTGGGACACTTAAGGGCAGACTGAAGGATAAGCGGAAGAAAAAATAAAAGACGGAAAATCAGGAAGGGGAAAATAATGGAAAATAAAAATATAATGGATTATGAAACAGTGGAACTGGACGACCAGGAGAATGCCCTTGTCATTATCGATCAGACAAAGCTTCCCGGCAAGACAGAGATCATACGGCTGAAAACGGCTCAGGAGATGTGGGACGCTATTTACCTCCTTCAGGTAAGAGGGGCCCCTGCCATCGGCGTGGCGGCGGCTTTTGGGATTTATCTTCTGGCAAAGCAGATTCAGGCTGCCGATTATGAAGCCTTTTACAGTGAATTCAAAAAGCAGAAGGAGTATCTGGATTCATCCCGCCCTACGGCAGTGAACCTTTCCTGGGCCCTGAACCGGATGGAAAAGAAAGTGACCGACAGCAAAGACAAGCCGGTAGAAGAGATCAAAGCGCTTTTAAGGGAAGAAGCCATTGCCATAAAAGAAGAAGATATCCGGGTCTGCAGGACCATCGGTGAATATGGCCTCAGCCTGGTAAAGCCGGGGGACGGAATCCTCACCCACTGCAATGCGGGACAGCTGGCTACCAGCAAATATGGAACCGCAACAGCCCCGATATATCTGGGAGAAGAACGCGGCTATCATTTCCATGTGTTTGCGGACGAAACACGCCCGCTGCTGCAGGGAGCAAGGCTTACCGCCTATGAGCTGCTTTCCTCCGGCGTGGACGTTACCCTGATCTGCGACAACATGGCCGCCACGGTCATGAAAAACGGCTGGGTAAATGCTGTTTTTGTAGGCTGCGACA
>OATT01001336.1_pt1 | contig 13197 bp, 13 predicted proteins | sample 1476071 | NCBI WGS metagenome assembly OATT01 (sample SAMEA2579989, study PRJEB22360) | human gut metagenome | biome: human gut; feature: human-associated habitat; material: faeces | place: Denmark | collected 2008/2010 | reverse complement strand
CGGTTGGAAGGTGGGCCCCCCGCCGGGGAGTTCCCGGGGCGAAAGCCGATCGCCTCCATGAACCTGCTGGTCTCCTCCCATGTTTGGCGTCAGGACCACAACGGCTTCTCCCACCAGGATCCGGGTGTCACCTCCGTCCTGCTGAACAAGTGCTTCCACAACGACCACGTCATCGGCATCTACTTCGCCACCGATGCGAACATGCTGCTGGCCATCGCCGAGAAGTGCTACAAGTCCACCAACAAGATCAACGCCATCATCGCTGGTAAGCAGCCTGCTGCCACCTGCCACGGAATCGTCGTGCCGAGCTCGAGAAGGGTGCCGCCGCTTGGGATTGGGCTTCCACCGCCAAGAACAACGATGAGGCCGAGGTCGTGCTTGCCGCCGCCGGCGATGTCCCGACTCAGGAGATCATGGCTGCTTCCGACAAGCTGAAGGAACTGGGCGTCAAGTTCAAGGTTGTGAACGTTGCCGACCTGCTCTCCCTGCAGTCCGCCAAGGAGAACGACGAGGCTCTGACCGACGAGGAGTTCGCCGACATCTTCACCGCCGACAAGCCGGTGCTGTTCGCGTACCACTCCTACGCTCACGACGTGCGTGGCCTGATCTACGACCGTCCGAACCACGACAACTTCAACGTCCACGGCTACGAGGAGGAGGGCTCCACCACCACCCCGTACGACATGGTTCGTGTCAACCGCATCGACCGCTACGAGCTGACCGCTGAGGCTCTGCGCATGATCGACGCCGACAAGTACGCCGACAAGATCGACGAGCTCGAGAAGTTCCGTGATGAGGCCTTCCAGTTCGCCGTCGACAACGGCTACGACCACCCGGACTACACCGACTGGGTGTACTCCGGCGTGAACACCGACAAGAAGGGTGCCGTCACCGCTACCGCCGCTACCGCTGGCGACAACGAGTGATAACACCTCCACGGTGTTGTTAGTTCGCTAACACCAAAGGGCTCGGGATTCGTCCCGAGCCCTTTGCTTATTCATAAGCCCTGTCACGGCGGGGCAGAACAAAGCGAACTGTTGTGATGTTTTAATCGCGTAGCACCCTGAAATGCAGCAGGGCATTGCGCACACCGTCGTGGTCCACATCGTCAGTGATGTAGTCGGCGGCGGCCTTGGGCTCGGCGGTCGCATTGCCCATCGCGACCCCGATGCCGGCGTAGGCGAGCATATCCGTGTCATTGCCGCCATCGCCGAAGGCCATGGTCTGCTCGCGCGTGATGCCGTAATGCGCCATGAACCGCTGGATGCCGCGCGGCTTGCCGCCATCGGCCGGAATCAGATCCGTGAAATCCGGATGCCAACGCACCCCGCGCACATTGCTGCACAGTCCCACCAGTTCGGCCTCCAGCTCGGGCCCGACAAAGGGACTGATCTGGAAAGTCTCATGATCCAGCGCGCGGGTGCGCGGGTCCTCGAAATACCGGGTCGGTGCGGTTTTGCCCAGTTTGCTCCACGTGGCGCGAAGCAGATCATTGGACTGGTTGAAGTACACGTAATCCTTCTCGCCGAAATTGCACACCACATCGGGGTGACGGTCCAGCCAGTCGAGAATCACCTCAATATCAGCAGTATCCAAGGCCTGCGAGGCAAAGAAGCCGGTGTCATCAAAACAATACTGCCCATTGAACGCCACCACGCCATCGAACGTCACCGGCATGGTATCCAGCACCACGTGCATCTGTGAAGGCGCGCGGCCCGTGCAAATCAGCACCTTGACGCCTGCGGCCTGCAGCCGGTGAATCGCCTCGATTGTGGAATCCGGCACCGTATGGGTCGTGAAACTGGTGAGCGTGCCATCGATATCGAAGAATACGGCTCGGATATCGGCATTGGCAGTATCGGTAGTCATAGCTTCCATTGTCAAAGCCCCTCTCGACGTGCTTTCCGGCGTGTTCGGCACGCCTATAGCGGGTTATCAAACGCACGAATCCCGGACATTGCATGCGCGCCATAAAAGACACCTATATGGCAATCGGCCATTTTCCGTCACTTTCGCGGTTCAAGCGCGTTATGGTGTTACCCGACATCAATTTTGGAGAGAGGAAATCCAATGACAGCAGCAACCCAGCCGGCAACCCCGGCCGCTCCTAACAATAACGAGCCGGTGCGTGTGAACCACACCGCCCGCAACGTCATCATCACCATCGTGGTCGTGGCGATTATCGCCGTGGCCGCGTTCTTCGGCTACCGCGCGTTTGCCGGTGCCAACGAGTCGTCCGCCAAGGGCAGCAAGGGCAACCCGGTCAAGATCGGCGTGGTCGGCGCTACCAACCCCGAATGGGTCAAGTTCAAGCAGGACGCCGAGAAGGCCGGCATCTACGTCGACATCGTCGACTTCCAGGACTACACCTCCGAAAACCCGGCCCTTGACTCCGGCGAGCTGGACCTCAACGAATTCCAGCACCTGCTCTACTTGGCCAACTACAACGTGAGCAACAAGAAGGACCTGCAGCCCATCGGCGGCACCGCCATCTACCCGCTCGGCGTGTACTCCACCAAGGTCAAGGACATCAAGGACCTGAAGCAGGGCGACACCGTCACCATTCCGAACGACGAAACCAACCAGGCCCGCGCTATCGGCGTGCTCAAGGCCGCCGGTCTCGTGACGCTCAAGGACGACTGGACCGCCTTCTCCACCCCGGCCGACATCGACGAAGCCAAGAGCAAGGTCAAGGTCACCCCGCTCAAGGCCGAACAGGTGGCCACCACCCTGAAGGACCCGACCATCGCCGCTGGTGTGATCAACAACGACTACGTGGCCGACGCCGGTCTCGACCCGAAGGACGCCATCTACCAGGATGACGCCGAATCCGAAGAAGCTCGCCCCTACATCAACGTGTGGGTGGCCCGCAAGGCGGACGTGAACAACGAGACCTACAAGAAGCTCGTTTCCATCTACCAGCAGAAGGATGTGCTCGACGCCCTGCAGGAGAACTCCGGCGGTACTGCGGTGTTCGCCGACAAGTTCAGCGCCAGCGAGCTGCAAGGCTTCCTGTCCGACATTGAGAAGGATGCCAAGGCCCAGCAGTGAGCCGCGGCTGATACGAGCGCACGACTAACCTATCCATAGCCACTACCACCAAACGGAGCGAGTACCCGAGCCAACAATCGGGATTCGCTCCGCTTCCGTGACCGGACACCAACAACCAGCATCAGGGAGCACTATGAGCGACCCCATCATCACCTTCGACCATGTCGTGAAGGAATTCAAAACACGCGGACGCGGCGCGAACATCGCACGAGCCGTGGATGACGTCAGCCTGACCATTGATCGCGGCGACATCTTCGGCATCATCGGCTATTCCGGTGCAGGCAAATCCACACTGGTCCGGCTTATCAACGCGCTCGAACGACCCACCTCCGGCACTGTGACCGTGCTTGGTACTGATATCACCTCTCTGAGTGAGACCAAGCTGCGGCCCATCCGCCAGAAAATCGGCATGATTTTCCAGCAGTTCAACCTGTTCTCCACCAAAACCGTGGCCCAGAACATCGCCTACCCACTGCAACTCGATCACTGGCGCAAGGACTATCAGGATCGTCGTGTCAACGAACTCCTTGAATTCGTGGGCCTCAGTGAGCACGCAAACAAATACCCTTCGCAGCTGTCCGGCGGCCAGAAGCAGCGCGCCGGCATCGCCCGCGCACTGGCCACTAATCCGGAGATTCTGCTCGCCGACGAAGCCACCAGCGCGCTCGACCCGGAAACCACCACCGAAGTGCTGGCCTTGCTCAAGCGTGTGAACGAGGAATTCGGCATCACCATTGTGCTTATCACCCATCAGATGAACGTGGTCCAGCAGATTGCCGGCCGCGTGGCCGTAATGAGCGCCGGACGCGTGGTCGAATCCGGCGACGTATACGATGTGTTCGCTGCACCCCAGCAGCCGGTGACCAAGCGATTCATTGCCACCGCATTGTCTGGCCTGCCCGAGGAAGACCGGGTCGAGCGATTGCATCACGAATGGTTGGGCCGCATTGTCACCGTGCTTATCCGCCAAAAGGACGTTTCCGGCACCCAAGGCCATGAACTCAAGGCATCCGGACAGAATATCTCCGAACTCATCGCCAAATACGGCGTCGAATCCAGCCTGCTCTACGGCGGCATCGACACGGTCAAGGGGACCGCCATCGGTGCCATCACCTACGAATTCAACGGGCCCGGCTGGCATGTGGACGAATTCCTGCGCGAGCTCGCCGCCAATAGCGACGTCATCGACTTCGGCACCGCCGCAAAGCCTGTGGCCTACGCCGACGCAGTCGCCGGACATGCCTCCTACGCCGAAGACCGCGCCCATGACCCACTGGCGGCCGATACTGCCACCGCGCCCTGTCCGGATGCCCCCCGCCCCCGCCGCGCCGGCCGCCGCACATGAAGGAGCCAACGCATGATCATCCTCGCCAACCCGCATAGCGACTGGAACGTGCTGCGTCCACTACTGTTCGAATCCATTGGCCAGACCCTGACCATGGTGCTCGTCACCCTCGTCATCGGCGGATTCCTCGGCCTGATCCTCGGCGTGGTGCTCTATGGCACCCGCCCCGGCAACCTGTTCGAGAACGCGGTCGTCTACCGCATCCTTGACATCATCGTCAACATCGTGCGCCCGATTCCGTTCATCATCTTCCTGGCAGCCATGCAGCCGCTCACCATCGTCGTGGTCGGCACGTCCATCGGCACCGTGGCCGCCATCTTCCCGATGGTGGTGATGTGCACCTTCGCCACCTCGCGTCTGGTCGAACAGAATCTCGTGCCGGTCGACCCGGGAGTAATCGAGGCCGCGCGTTCGATGGGTGCCGGCAAGCTCACCATCATCCGCACCGTGCTCATCCCCGAAGCCCTGGCACCGCTGATCCTGGCCTACGCCTTCCTGTTCATTGGCGTGCTCGACATGTCTGCCATGGCCGGCTACATCGGCGGTGGCGGTCTCGGTAACTTCGCCATCGCCTACGGCTACCAGAAGTTCGACCAGACCGTCACCTGGACGGCCGTGATCATCATGATCGTACTGGTCCAGGTGGTGCAGGGCATCGCCAACGCCATCGCCAAACGACTGCTCAAACGCCAGCAATAACAAGGCATACTGACCCCATAGATCGCGGCCCTCGCCAATATGGAGCGAGGGCCGCAATATATTCTTCGCGCTACTAGAATCGGGAACCATGAGTGAACATATCGACATCGACCACGAACTCATCACTATCCGCCACTACCTGCACGCCCATCCGGAGCGTAGTTTCCGTGAATTCGGCACCAGCATCTATCTGACCGACCAGCTCAAGGCGCACGGCATCGAGATCCTGCACAACCCGCTGGAGACTGGTGTTGTGGGGCTCATTCAGGGCGAGGCCGGTCCCGGGCCGCGTATCGGGCTGCGCGCTGACATCGACGGCCTGCCCATCGTGGAAGACTCCGGACTGGAGTTCAGCTCCGTCAATGAAGGCGTGATGCACGGCTGCGGCCACGACCTGCACATGACCGGTCTGCTCGGTGCCGCCTTCTGGCTCGCCGAGCACCGTGACAAGTTCGCCGGCTCGATCAAGATTCTGTTCCAGCCGAGTGAGGAGACCGGCCAAGGCGCTCGCGCCATGATCGACGCCGGACTCGTGGATGACGTCGAAGCCATTATCGGCACGCACAACAACCCCAACTATGCGCCCGGCCAGCTGGCCATCGGCGTTGAGCCGATGATGGCCGGCTGCGTGAAATTCCGCGTGACCCTCCACGCCCAAGGCACCCACGCCGGTTACCCGTACAAGGGCACCGGGCCCATCGAAGCGCTCGCCAGTATTATTCTGAGCCTGCAGACCATCGTGAGCCGCAACGTCACGCCCTTCCACCCGCTGGTGCTGTCCGTTACCGAAGTGCACGGCGGCCATGTGTGGAACGTGGTGCCCGCCGAAGCCGGATTCCAAGGGACTGTGCGCTATTTCCACAAGTCGGATGGCAATCTGGTCGGCCGCCGATTCAAGGAAGTGGTGGAACACACCGCCGAGGCATACGGCATCAGCGCCGACGTGGTCTGGGATGACTTTCAAGACCCGCTGGTCTCCGATCCAGGTCTCGCCAAGGCCGTGGCGGCGGATGTCAACGACTACGCGCAGCTCGAACCGATACGTCAGTCGATGGCGGGGGAGGACTTCTGCGAATTCGCCAAGGTGACGTTGCCGGTGTTCGCGTTCGTCGGGTCAAACGGCCAGGAAGGTTGCGCCGACTGGCATAGCCCGCATTTCGTGGGTCTCGACGAATCCATTCCCACCTTCGTCAACTTCTACGTCAACACCGCTCTGCGCGTGCTCAACGAGCTGAAGTAAATCCTTTTCTGGCTCACCTCCGGAGGCTGAGGCGTTAGGCAGACAGCCCAGTGGGCTGTCTGTAGCCGAAGGTGAGGCGACAGCCGAACCAGATATGCGCGGGCCTCGCCCGTCCATAAGTGCAGGACGAGCTATCAGCGAAGCTGACTGAGGGGAGTGGCATTCGTTCATTAGGTCGATTCATCGTCCATTAGGTCGGTGAACGGCGATACTGGTTGTTGGAATCGCGCCATTGCAACGACTGATATCGCATTGCAGTGACCTAATGAACGCAAAAACGACCTAATGAATGACGCCAAGCCGGAAGAACAGGCAATCCGACGTCATACGCGGCTACACTAAGAATCTATGACACAGCTTCGCTTCGCACTCGCCCAGATCGACACCTGCGTCGGCGCGCTTGACGCCAACGCCGCCAAGGTGCTCGACTACTCCCGTAAAGCCGCCGCAGGAAACGCCCAAGTGGTTGTTTTCCCGGAAATGACCCTCACCGGATACCCCATCGAGGATCTGGCCCTGCGCCGCACCTTCCGCCAAGCCGCATGGGACAAGGCCAACGAACTCGCCACCCAGCTCAACGACGACGGCCTCGGCGATCTGTTCGTGGTGGTCGGCACCGTGGGCACCGACCGCAAGACCTCCAAGCCGCGCAACCGACTGGTGGTCTTGCACCAAGGCGTGGTCTGGGCTGGCTACGACAAGCACTTCCTGCCCAACTACGGCGTGTTCGACGAATTCCGCATCTTCTCCGCCGGCGACCGCTCCGTGACCCTCGACGTGGACGGCGCCACCATTGGCGTGGCCATCTGCGAGGACATCTGGCAGGACGGCGGCCCGGTGGCCGACCTGGCCACCAAGAACATCGACCTGCTGCTCACCATCAACGGCTCGCCGTATGAGGAAGGCAAGACCAACACCCGTTTCGAGCTCGCCCAGCGTCGTGCCGCCGAGGTTAACGCCCCGGTCATCTACCTGAATCAGGTCGGCGGTCAAGACGACCTCGTCTTCGACGGCGGCAGCTTCGTGGTCGACGCCGACGGCACGCTTATCGAACGCAGCCCGATGTTCATGGAAAACCTGACGTTCTGGGACTTCGATTCCGCCGCCGAACATCAGGCCAAGGCCGAGATCGTTCCGGAACTCGACCCGGACGAAGAGGTATACACCGCCTGCGTGCTCGGCCTCAAGGACTACATGGCCAAGAACCACTTCACCGGCGTGACGCTGGGCCTCTCAGGAGGCATCGACTCCGCACTGGTAGCCGCCATGGCGGGCGGCGCACGCTTGTTGCCGCCATGGCGGCCGACGCATGCGGCGGCGAGAACGTCTGGGGCATCTCCATGCCCTCCATGTACTCCTCCGACGGTTCCAAAGACGACGCCGCCGATTTGGCCTCCAACATTGGCGCCCATTACGAGGTCCAGCCCATTGAGCCATTGTTCAACGCCTACCAACAGCAACTTGACCTTGATGGCGTCTCCGCCGAGAACCTGCAGGCCCGCATCCGCGGTGTGATCGTGATGGCCAGCTCCAATTCGCGCGGTCTGCTCGCCGTGGCCACCGGCAACAAGTCAGAGCTCGCCTGCGGCTACTCGACCATCTACGGCGATGCGGTAGGCGGCTACGCACCCATCAAGGACCTGCTCAAGACCCGTGTCTGGGAGATCAGCCGTTGGCGTAACAAGGCCGCGGCCGCAGGCGTCGGCATCGGCGGTCTCAAGATCGTGGGCAACGAGGACGGCAACACCGGCATCCCGTTGAAGGACGGCGTGATGATTCCGGTCTCCTCCATCGAGAAGGCACCCTCGGCCGAGTTGCGCCCCGGGCAGAAGGACTCCGACTCCCTGCCCGAATACGCGCTGCTCGACAAGGTGCTCGCCGCATACATCGAGCACGCGCACGGCCGCGCCGACCTGTTAGCCGACGGCTTCGACCAGGTCACCGTAGACACCGTGATGCGATTGGTGGACCGCGCCGAATGGAAGCGCCGCCAATACCCGCTGGGACCGAAGGTCACGGCCCTCGCGTTCGGCCGCGACCGCCGACTGCCCGTCACCAACGCATTCAGGGAATAAACATATATTGCTCCCGCCAGCGGGAGCAAGTAATACCGTTGAGGAGGTACCAATGACAGACGATAACAAGAAGCAGTGGTATTTCAACACCGTCAAGAAGCAGGCCGAGCTGGGCATGATCTCACCGATCGAACAGCGCATGGGTCCGTACAAGACCAAGGAAGACGCCGAACATGCGTGGGACATCGTGGTGGACCGCAATGCCAGATGGGAGGAGGAGAACCGGCGCTGGAAGAACTACGGCGTGAAACCCGCACAGGCTTGCCCCGAGGATTGACGGTCGAAAACTGACTGATACGGTTCTGCTGTCAATCTCAAGACCGAACCGCTCATCAAACCGCTCATACGAACATCACAGTATGAGCGGTTTCCCATATCTGGAGACGTGCAATAGTCCCATCAATACCTAGAAGCCATTGGAATGGTAGCGTTCACAGAAACAATGTGAGATAGCTCACTCCCAATTTCAGCTTTTCTCAAGCAAGTGCCAACTACACTGTTGAACCAAGGGTTCCGTGAAGATGCGAAACCTACAACCCCATTTAAGGAGTGACATGACCGCAGTGGAAAATGCAGCTGTCTCCCAGGAGGAGCTCGACGCCAAGGCGTGGGCCGGCTTCACCGAGGGCAACTGGCAGAAGGATATTGACGTCCGCGACTTCATCCAGAAGAACTACACCCCGTACGAGGGCGACGAGACATTCCTGGCTCCTGCCACCGAGAAGACCAAGCACCTGTGGAAGTACCTCGACGACAACTACCTGGCCGTGGAGCGCAAGCAGCGCGTCTACGACGTGGACACCCATACCCCGGCCGACGTCGACGCCTTCCCGGCCGGCTACATCGACTCCCCGGAAGTCGATAACGTGGTCGTTGGCCTCCAGACCGACGTTCCCTGCAAGCGCGCGATGATGCCGAACGGTGGCTGGCGCATGGTCGAGCAGGCCATCAAGGAAGCCGGCAAGGAACCGGATCCGGAGATCAAGAAGATCTTCACCAAGTACCGCAAGACCCACAACGACGGCGTCTTCGGCGTGTACACCAAGCAGATCAAGGTCGCCCGCCACAACAAGATCCTCACCGGTCTGCCGGACGCCTACGGCCGTGGCCGCATCATCGGCGACTACCGCCGCGTCGCCCTGTACGGCGTGAACAAGCTCATCGCCTTCAAGAAGCGCGACAAGGACTCCGTGCCGTACCGCAACGACTTCACCGAGCCGGAGATCGAGCACTGGATCCGCTTCCGTGAGGAGCACGACGAGCAGATCAAGGCTCTGAAGAAGCTCATCAACCTCGGCAACGAGTACGGCCTCGACCTGTCCCGCCCGGCCCAGACCGCGCAGGAAGCCGTGCAGTGGACCTACATGGGCTACCTGGCCTCCATCAAGTCCCAGGACGGCGCCGCCATGTCCTTCGGCCGCAACTCCGCCTTCCTCGACTGCTACATCGAGCGCGACCTCCAGGCCGGCAAGATCACCGAGACCGACGCCCAGGAGCTCATCGACAACATCGTCATGAAGCTGCGCATCGTGCGCTTCCTGCGTACCAAGGACTACGATTCGATCTTCTCCGGCGACCCGTACTGGGCGACCTGGTCCGACGCCGGCTTCGGCGATGACGGCCGTTCGATGGTCACCAAGACCTCGTTCCGTCTGCTCAACACCCTGACCCTCGAGCACCTCGGACCTGGCCCCGAGCCGAACATCACCATCTTCTGGGATCCGAAGCTGCCTGAGGCCTACAAGCGCTTCTGCGCCAAGATCTCCATCGACACCTCGGCCATCCAGTACGAGTCCGACAAGGAAATTCGTAGCCACTGGGGCGACGACGCTGCCATCGCATGCTGCGTCTCCCCGATGCGCGTGGGCAAGCAGATGCAGTTCTTCGCCGCCCGCGTGAACTCCGCCAAGGCCCTGCTGTACGCCATCAACGGCGGCCGCGACGAGATGACCGGCATGCAGGTCATCGACAAGGGCGTGATCGAGCCGATTACCCCGGAGGCCGACGGCACCCTCGATTACGAGAAGGTCAAGAACAACTACGAGAAGGCCCTCGAATGGCTGTCCGAGACCTACGTCATGGCCCTGAACATCATCCACTACATGCACGATAAGTACGCGTACGAGTCCATCGAGATGGCCCTGCACGACAAGGAAGTGTACCGCACCCTCGGCTGCGGCATGTCCGGTCTGTCCATCGCCGCCGACTCCCTCGCCGCCGTCAAGTACGCCAAGGTCTACCCGATCTACAACAAGGACGCGAAGACCCTGGAAGGCCACGAGTACGAGTACGTTGAGGGCGCCGACGACGACCTGATCGTCGGCTACCGCACCGAGGGCGAGTTCCCGGTCTACGGCAACGACGACGACCGCGCCGACGACATCGCCAAGTGGGTCGTCTCCACGGTCATGGGCCAGGTCAAGAGGCTCCCGGTCTACCGCGGCGCCGTCCCGACCCAGTCCATCCTGACGATCACCTCCAACGTCGAGTACGGCAAGAACACCGGTTCCTTCCCGTCCGGCCACGCCAAGGGCACCCCGTACGCTCCGGGCGCCAACCCGGAGAACGGCATGGACTCCCACGGCATGCTGCCGTCCATGTTCTCCGTCGGCAAGATCGACTACAACGACGCTCTTGACGGCATCTCGCTGACCAACACCATCACCCCTGATGGCCTGGGCCGCGACGAGGACGAGCGCATCGGCAACCTGGTCGGCATCCTGGACGCCGGCAACGGCCACGGCCTCTACCACGCGAACATCAACGTTCTGCGCAAGGAGACCATGGAGGACGCCGTGGAGCACCCCGAAAAGTACCCGCACCTGACCGTGCGTGTCTCCGGCTACGCGGTGAACTTCGTCAAGCTCACCAAGGAGCAGCAGCTCGACGTCATCTCCCGTACCTTCCACCAGGGTGCCGTCGTCGACTGATGACCAACCCCGCGAACCGCGGCAATGACTAACTGAAGGGGTGGGGCACGGCTCCACCCCTTCCTTATTTCCCACAGACTTTCGCATCATTTGGAACAGGAGGACAACGATGCCCGCAACACCCACGTTCCGCACCACGACCAGGCATATGCTCAAGGAATCGAAGACCTATGCCTCGCAGACTTTGATGGGTGGCCTTTCCGGCTTTGAATCCCCAATCGGACTCGACCGACGTGACCGCCTTTCCGCCCTGAAATCCGGTGATATCGGCTTCGTCCACTCTTGGGACATCAACACCTCCGTGGATGGACCGGGCACCCGCATGACCGTGTTCATGTCCGGCTGCCCGCTGCGCTGCCAGTACTGCCAGAACCCGGACACTTGGAAGATGCGCGACGGCAAGCCCGTCTACCTTGACGCCATGATCAAGAAGGTCGATCGTTACAAGGACCTGTTCAAGGCCACGCATGGCGGTATCACCTTCTCCGGCGGCGAATCCATGATGCAGCCCGCCTTCGTCTCGCGTGTGTTCCATGCCGCCAAGGAGATGGGCGTGCACACCTGCCTCGATACGTCCGGCTTCCTCAACACGAATTACACCGACGAGATGCTCGAGGACATCGACCTGTGTCTGCTCGACGTCAAATCCGGCGACGAGGAGACCTATCACAAGGTCACCGGCGGCACCTTGCAGCCCACCATCGATTTTGGCCAGCGACTGGCCAAGGCCGGCAAGAAGATCTGGGTGCGATTTGTGCTCGTGCCGGGCCTGACCGACTCCGAAGAGAACGTCGAAAACGTGGCGAAGATCTGCGAGTCCTTCGGTGATGCCGTCGAACACATCGACGTGCTGGGATTCCACCAGCTTGGCCGCCCGAAGTGGCACGAACTGCGCATCCCATACCCGCTGGAGAACCAGAAGGGACCCAACGCCGCCACCCGCGAACGGGTGACCAACCAGTTCAAGGACCACGGCTTCACCGTGTATTAAATTGCAGGGCCGAACCGCGCGTAAATACCACGATTCGGCCCGTTCGCCCATACCCTAGAGATATGGCCGACATCTACGCATTTCCTACGGGAGAGTCCAACGACGGACGCCCCGTGCGCCCTCAGGGTGTGCCGGATGAAGTATGGGCAGCCGTCGAATCCGTCAGCACCATGAAGCGCATCCATGACGTGCGCTATCGGGAGATTCCCGTGCCTTCCACCTTGGCCGATTATGGTATCGGCGTGGAATTCGAAGCGGGAGAGCGTGCCCTCGGCGATGCCTTTTCCGCCGGTCTTGGCAGCGATGCCGAATCACGAATCGCCACAGGCTGGATCATGATGCTTTATGCTCATGAGCTGCGCATTGACTGGGATTCCAACTGGCGTTGCGTGGCGTTCGCGCGACTGCCGCTGGAAACCGCCGAAAACGATTCTCTGACCCCCGGCATGTACTGGGATGACATGTGCGACTATTTCGACGGCATCGAGCCGGATTCGGTATCCGGCACAGTCACCGTGACCCAAAACACGGCTTTTGGCTCGATGGCCGGCTCCACCAGCGCCGGGTGTGAGATTCGCGTCTCATGGACCCCGCTTGACGGGACCGGGCCGGACGGTACTATGGACGCCGGCGCACAAGTTCGCTCGTGGGCCGCATTCATCAGATCCACCATCCGTTTTGAGGAGGATGACGCCAGTTGAGTGACGTCCGTGACACCGAACCCCGACTGCTGAAAGAGCCTCGCGGGGGAGTACCCGATGTCACTTCGACGCTGGACGGCTATCATCGTGTCTGCGATGCGATGGCCGAGGCGACGGGCTCGCTGGCCGCCGACGCCGAACGGGCGGCCGGCTTCCAGACCAAAG
>OATT01001335.1_pt1 | contig 13198 bp, 9 predicted proteins | sample 1476071 | NCBI WGS metagenome assembly OATT01 (sample SAMEA2579989, study PRJEB22360) | human gut metagenome | biome: human gut; feature: human-associated habitat; material: faeces | place: Denmark | collected 2008/2010 | reverse complement strand
GGCATTCTGTTATATAAAAATGTTGTTAACAACATTTTTATATAACAGAATGCCTATACTATTTAAAATATATATTGTATACCATAAGTTACTCTTCATAAACATAGAACAAATTCTACTAAGCAAAATTTTTACTAAAAAATATATAGCTGACTTTAGGACACATCCAATAAATAGATGCTCCCTGAAGTCAGCCAAAATATTATCTAAGCTAATTCTGCTTTTCCAGTGTATAATTGATAGTATCTGCCCTTTTCCTCTAATAAAGATTCATGATTTCCTCTTTCAATTATTTCACCTTGTTCAAGAACCATTATTGCATGAGAGTTCTTAATAGTAGAAAGTCTGTGAGCAATTACAAAAACAGTTCTTCCTTCCATAAGCTTATCCATACCTTCTGCAATAAGTTTTTCAGTTCTTGTATCAATTGAACTTGTTGCTTCATCCATTATTAAAACTGGTGGATTAGCAATTGCTGCTCTTGCAATAGCAAGTAATTGTCTTTGTCCTTGAGATAATCCTTCACCATCGCCTGTAATAACTGTATCATATCCATGAGGTAAATGCTTAATAAATGTATGAGCATTTGCAAGCTTAGCTGCTGCTTTAACTTCTTCATCAGTTGCATTTAAGTTACCATATCTAATATTATCAGCTATTGTACCAGTAAATAAGTGAGTATCTTGAAGAACTATTCCTAAAGATCTTCTTAAATCATCCTTCTTGATATCCGTAATATCTATTCCATCATAAGTTATTGTACCTGAATTGATTTCATAAAATCTATTTATTAAGTTAGTAATTGTAGTCTTACCGGCCCCTGTTGATCCAACAAAAGCAATCTTTTGACCTGGCTTAGCAAATAAACTAATATTCTTTAATACACTCTTTTCTTCATTGTATCCAAAAACAACATTTTTAAATCTAACATCACCAGTAAGTTCTCTTAATATAGGTTCATCAGTTAATTCTGCAGCTGATTCTAAAATAGCAGTAGTTGCTGCCATTTCTGCCATTGAGTTATCTTCTGCTTCTACTAAATTTTTCATTTTAGCTATAACTGAAGGAGGTACCTTCCAAGCCCAATGACCTGTATACTTATCAGTTTCAACTAATTTACCATCTTCTCTAACTTCAACTCTTGTTAAAGTGACTTCACCATTATCAACTTCAACTTCTTCATCTAAAGCTGTAAATATTCTTTCTGCACCTGCTAATGCTGCTAATATCATATTTACTTGTTGAGATACTTGTGCAATTGGATTAGAAACTTGCTTTGTATATTGTAAATAAGATACTAATGAACCAATATCAAAAGCACCAGCTATAGTCATTAATCCCCCAACACAACAAGTTACTGCATAATTCATATGAGAAAGATTTCCTAACATTGGCATCATGTATCCACCAAATGTTTGAGCTCCTGTTGAAGCTTTTCTTAATTCTTCATTATGCTTTTTAAAATCTTCAATTGCTTCTTCTTCATGACAAAATACTTTTATAACCTTTTGCCCCTCTATCATTTCTTCAATATATCCATTTAATTTACCAATATTCTTTTGTTGCATTCCAAAATAATACTTACTCTTAGCCCCAACATTGCTTACAACAAAAATCATTAAAGCTAAAAATGCAACTGTTATTATAATTAACACTGGACTTAAAACTGCCATCATTATTATTGTTCCTATAAATGTAAGCCCTGATGCTAATATATTAGTTAAACTATTATTTAATGCTTCACTAATGTTATCTATATCATTAGTGTATAAACTCATTAAGTCACCATGAGTATTTCTATCAAAATATTTAATAGGAAGTTCTTGCATCTTATTAAATAAATCTGTTCTTATATTACTGATAGTATTTTGAGCAACATGTACCATTATTCTTGCATATCCATATGCAGCAAGTGCACCTACAACAAATATTGTACCTAATATTACTAACATCTTTGCAAGTCCTACAAAATCACCTGGTAAGATATAATTATTTACTAATGGTTTTAAGAAATATGAACCTGCAACCATTGCAAATGAATTAATTATAATTAATATCATAACTAAAGCTAATAAAGCCTTATATTTTCCAACATAACTCATTAATGTTTTTATTGTCTTCCCCATATTTTTAGGTTTTGGAGGTCCTGGTTTTTTCCCACCTTTTCCTGGAACAGGATGTCCTGATTTATTATCAGATGCTTGTCCTTGATTTGCACTAACTTGTTGCTTAATCATTTCACTTTTCTTATTACTCACGTAAACCCACCCCTTCCTGTTGAGATTTGTATACATCTTTATAAATTTCACTTGATTCCATTAACTCATCATGAGTTCCAATTGCACTAATCTTACCATCATCCATAACAATAATTTTATCTGCAGTTGAAACTGAATTAACTCTTTGAGCAATTATAATCTTAGTAGTATCTTTTAAATCTTCTGCAAAAGCCTTTCTAATCTTTGCATCAGTTGCAGTATCAACAGCACTTGTACTATCATCTAAAATTAATACTTTTGGCTGTTTTAATATTGCTCTTGCAATACAAAGTCTTTGCTTTTGTCCTCCTGATACATTAACCCCACCTTGCTCTAAGTGCATATCATATCTTCCTGGAAGTCTATCAATAAATTCATCAACACATGCTGAAGATGCTGCTGCTTCAATTTCTGCATCTGTAGCATTTTCATTACCCCACATAAGGTTTTCTTTAATAGTTCCAGAGAATAATGTATTCTTTTGAAGTACCATAGCAACTTCATTTCTTAAAGTTTCAATATGATAATTTTTAACATTAACTCCCCCAACATAAACTTCACCTTCTGTAGCATCATAAAGTCTTGGGATAAGCTGAACTAAACTTGATTTACCAGAACCAGTACTACCAATAACACCAATAGTTTCACCAGCTTTAATCTTAATGTTTATACCTTCTAAATTATTTTCATCACTGTCATCTTCATACTTAAAGTTAACATTTCTAAATTCAATTTCTCCATTTTTAACTTCAGTTATAGGATTAACAGGATCCTTTATATCTGGTTCTTCTTCTAAAACTTCAATTATACGTTGTACTGATGCAACTGATCTTGAAAGCATCATAAGAACCATAGAAAGCATCATAAGAGCCATTAAAATTTGGAAGGAATAAGTCATGAAACTTGTAAGCTTACCTACAGTTAATGTTCCTGCATGAACCATATTTCCTCCAAACCAAAGTATACCTATAATACTTGCAAATACAACAAGTTGCATAATTGGCATATTTAAAACAACTATACCAAATGCCCCTTCAGAAGCTTGTAATAATTCATCATTGCTATTCTTGAACTTTTCTTTTTCTTTATTTCTTCTTACAAAAGATTTAACAACTCTAATACCAATTAAGTTTTCTTGAACTGTAGTATTTAAGTTATCAATTTTCTTTTGCATAGATTCAAACTTAGGCTTAACATTCTTTATAATTAATCCAATTGAAATTATAAGAACAGGCATAGACACTAAGAATATCATTGCTAATTTAGGACTAATTGTAACTGCTAAAATGCATGCAACAATAAGCATCATAGGAGCTCTTACTAAAAGCTTAATTCCCATTGTTAAAGCATTTTGTATCATTGTAATATCAGTAGTTAATCTTGTAATTAATGATGCAGTACTAAACTTTTCAATATTTTTAAATGAATAAGTTTGAATTTTTTCATATTCAGCTTGTCTTAATTCTGCACCAAAACCTTGACCTGCTATTGCTGAAAATTTTGATAATCCAATACCAAAACTTAAAGATATAGCTGCCATAACAAGCATTAATAATCCCATTTTTATTGTATAAATTGTGTTCCCAGTAGAAATACCAACGTCAACTATTTGAGCCATTACTAATGGAATTAATAATTCAAAAATAGCTTCTAATGCTGCACATAAAACACCTAGCATAAGCTGTGTCTTATATTTTTTCATATATGGAGCTAATTTTTTAATCATACTTTCACCTCTCCTTTTAATATCTTTTGTACTTTTTAAGTACATTTTTTATATAAACATTTTGTAGATGAAATTATTTATTTAAATTCATCTTCTTATATGTTTTTAACAAATTTAATTTATATTTTACAATACATAGGAAACTATCTATTTAACTAAAAATAAGAGGATTACTCCTCCATATTCTTTAGTGCTCTAGATAATAAATCTTTTAATATCTTTATTTCTTCATCAGTCATATCTTTAACTAATTGTTTTTCTATATTATTTGCTCCAAATTTAAAGCTTTTACATATAACATCCTTACCTTTTTCAGTTACATGAAGACATTTATATCTTGCATCATTATTACTTGGGCATCTAACTATCATTTCTTTTTCTTCTAACCTTTTTACTATGCCTGTTACAGTTGGATTAGTTAACTTCAAACACTTTTCTATATCTTTTTGAAATACATCACCTTCATGTTCATTTTTATCTATAAAACATAAAATTTCATGTTGTACTCTTGTTAAGTTGAATTTTGAAAGATTTTTATTAATTTTATTAACAACTCTTCCATTTATAAATTTTACTAATAGCCCAACATGTTCTTTTGGATCAAAGTTTTGCATTATTTATCCCCCTTAATACATAGCATACTATATATTTTAGCATTGGTTTTTTTTGCAGTCAAGTTAATAATTTCACCCAATATATTAACTAATTTAGCTATTTATCTTTTATATATTATATTTTGATAAAAGCTTTTTTAAAGTTTAACTTATCTCTCCTTATGATAAAAACTCCATAATCATATTTAGTCTTTTAATTGAAATATTATGGGGCTGTCGCACTAGAACTTTTATACACAATATATTGTTTTAAAAAATAAAAATTAATACAACATATTGTAGTATTTATTCTTAATGCGACATCCCCATTTTAACTTAATTCTTATAACTAATTAAATTTATCCCTTTTATTACAATTAATTGTAAATTTTCTGTTAAATATCGTCCATTTATATATATTTATGCTATAATTTTCTAGTATTTCTTATATTTTCATGTCGAGGAGGAAAAAGAAAATGAAAAAAAACAAAATAATTAGTATGTTTTTAGCTGTAACTTTAGCATTAACTCCACTTACAACTCATGCTGAAACATCTAATACACACTTTCCAATAACATATACTTCGGAAAGTGGAAATTATACTGCAACAAAACTATCACATCCAAATGATGATGTAATGCAACCTGATGGAATAATCGAATATGAAAATGGTATTAATGACCGTGGTGAAAACTATTCTTGGTCAGCTGTTGGCCATGGTGATTACATGTATGTTGGTGTATTATATGGTGCAATTTCTAGAACACTTCAAATAATGGCTGCACAAAATAATATTGATTATTCATTATTTAAAGCTTCTGTTGATGCTCTTTTTAATGGTACTCTTTTTATGGGAGATGAAGAAAATAATCCAAATAATGAAAATAGAAGTATGCTATTAAAATTAAATACTAAAACTGGAGAAGTAACAGTTGTTAGACCTCCAAATGATGCATCTTATCGTGCTGCAATTGAGTACAAAGGTAAATTATATTTTGCTGCTTCTGCAAGTCAACCTTATTTATTAGAAATAGATCCTACTGATGATAGTACAAAAATAGTATATACTAGCCAAAAGCCTTCTAACCCATTCATTTCAGTTGGAATTAGAGGACTTACAGTTGTAAATGATAACCTTGTTGCAAGTATGATTGGTGACAATGGTGCTTATATAGTATCATCTAATAATCCATCACAAGGAGAATCTTCATTTAAAACAATTGCAACTCAAGAAGATTTACTAGACTATCCTGCTTACTATTATAATGATAATATTTTTGGTGGTGCTATTTGGGACATGGTTGAATTTAATAATAAACTTTATGTAACTGTAGTAACAGGAAAATCTGAAAACAAACAAGCCTTTGCAATGTTTAGCGGTAAAGAAAATGAGGAAACTGGCAAATGGGACTTTAATCTTATTGTTGGTGATGAAAAAGATGGAGCTACTTATCCATATGGCTTAGGTGCAGATAGATCTGGTGCTGGTAACTTATTTGTATATGATAATCACTTATATATTGGTGGGTATAATGATCCTATGATAGCTTTAGCTGATGTTCTTAATATGAAATTTGAGGATATTTATAAAGATATTTCTTCTCCAGTGTGCTTATGGAGAATGGATACAAATGAAAAGATTGAAATGGTTGCTGGTGATTCAAATGAATTATTCCCTACTGTACTTGGTAATCAAAGTGCTGGATTTGGTAGCAATTTAAATCAATATGTTTGGAGAATGGCGGAATATGATAATAAACTTTATGTTGGTACATTTGACATTGGAAGTTTAGCTTATCCACTTATGCAATTTACAAATGGTGATGTACTTCATATGACCCCTGAAGAAATTAAATCTCAAATTCATTATATTAAAGCACTTTTAGAAATTCTTAAAAAGAACGATGAAAATTCATCTAAATTACCTAATTATTCAAATGATGATTTAATTAATGATAACTTAACTGATGATAACTTAAATACTGATATTGATGATACTGACAATCTTCATACTAATGATTCAAATAATGATACAGATATTACTAATTCTAAATTTGAAAATAATAATATAATTGAAGAAATTACAGAAGAAACTCCTACATTAACTGAAGAATCTTCTGAGGAATATTATATAAATTCTCTTTCGGATGCAGAACAAGAAAACTTAGAAAATACTTTAACAGATTTATATGATGGATTATTAAATTTAGATTCTATATTAAATGATACTGCTTATATTGATTCTGAAACTAATACTGTAAAATCTTACTCAATAATAGATATTTATCAAAATTTAGTTAATAAATATTTAGCTAATAGAGATTTCTTACCTAAAAACTTAGTTGAAATATTAGATAAAAGCTTAAATCAAGAATCTGTTGATAATTTATTCTATTTCTTAGAAACTTGTAAGTATTTAAGTGTTGGTGAACGTGGATTTGATTTACTTGTATCTGAAGATGGAATAAACTTTGAAACTATTACTAATAATGGTTTTGGTGACCCTTATAACCATGGATGCCGTATTTTTGCAGTAACAAACTCTGGATTAACTTTAGGAACTGCTAATCCATTTTATGGTACACAAGTTTGGAAAATAACTGATAATCAAAGAGGTAGTATTCTTGATTCTATAATTAAAAATACAAATGTAACTTATAACAAAAATTCTGAAGCTTCTAAAAATAAAACTGTTGCTTTTGATGTTGAATTCAATGGAAATACATTAAAGAAAATTCAATTAAATTATAATACATTAAAAGAAGGAATTGATTATACAGTAACTGACAATAAAATTATATTAAGTGAAACACTTCTTAATTCCTTAGATGTTGATAATTATTCTCTTGAGTTTATTTTCAGCGCAGGTAGTAGAGCTTACACAACATTAAATGTAGTTGATGAAGCTGATTCTAAGAATGAACCAATAACAAAACCAACTACAAATCCAAATGTACCTATAAAACCTGAAGATACTAATAACTCTTCTTTAAATAAATTACCTAAGACAGGTGCTGTAATATCAGCTGGAGTTATAGTTCTTATTGGATTAGTAGCTTTATGTGCAGGTAGCTTTTTACTTAGGAAAAAATCAATTAATAATTAGTAATTAACAATATATTAAAATTTAACTTATCTTCTGTTATATCAAAATGTTGTTAACAACATTTTGATATAACAGAGATATAATATAACTTAATAATAATTATATTGCAAGTTCAAGCTATTATACTCTTCTTATATATCAAAAAAAGATGATTCCTAATAATATAGGAACCACCCTTTAAAATATTTACTAATTTACATCATTATAAAAAATTACTTATCTTTTACTTCATTACTCTTAATAGGTTGTACAATTGCTTTATTTATTCCTACTATTTTCATGATTTGCTCAGATCTTTCCTTAGTTGATCCAGTTATTACTGAATACTTAACATTTTCAGCATCTAAGAATCCTAAAATAGCCTTGTCCACCATTTGAGCAACTTCTTCATCTTGCCATCTAACTCCATCTTTCTTATAACCAAATTCTCTTGGAACAAAGAAAATATGATCATATTGTGGTAGATCTCTGATTGCTAAGATATATAAATCATTTAATATTTCAATTTCTTTCTTAGTTCTTGTCTTATCTCCAAGCATTAATCTTCCATATATGTATGGTACAAAAGTAGCATAATCCGTTATTGCATAATCATGTGAATCTAAACTCTTTTCTAAATGTAATTGACCTAAATATATTCCATATTGTTCTGAAATAGATTCAATCATTCCCTTATCTCTTAAGTAATCAGTGCTGTATTCTGTAGCAACTCCTACATTTATGTCTCTGATTTTTAAATCTACGTATAATTGTTGAATTAATGTTGTTTTACCACATCTTGGTCCACCTAGTATAGCAATTCTTACTGGCATTGGCAACTCCTCCAAATATTTATCTTAATTTTCATTTTTTTATTCGTACCCATCGGAAATTTAATTTTACCATTAACTATAGTATTTTTCAACGACAATTTTTACTATATTTCGATTTACCTCTAGTGAATACCCATAAAATATTTGTTCCTCAGAAATGCATAAATTTTATGGAATAATTAAAGTATCCTTACTATATTTTAAACTGCTCTTTCCATATTAGTTCCTCCAGACTTTATTGCCTTCTCAATTGTTACTACTCCTGGTAGTATTCCAATTACTGAAATTATCCCAAAACTATAAAGCTCCTCTATACCATTTTTATATTAGTTATATAATAAATTACACCTCATCCCCATTGCCCCTTTTGTTATACCATTCAAAAATCCCTCATTGTAAAATTTTCTATACAAAATTTTAATTTTAAATTTTTAACTTAATTATAGACACATCACATAAAAATAATACGCCTCCATGGGTCATCCACTTATTGGATTACCCTCTAGAGGCGCATTAAAAAATTTACATTGGATAACTTTTAATTACTGATAATTGTCCTTTAACTTCATATTTTCCTAAAGAAGCTGGAATTAAATAACTATCTCCCTTTTTAATTTCTTCACAGAAATCTTTTCCTTCAATAGTACCATTACCTTCAACACATGTTAAAATGAAGAACTTTTCTTCATTACTACAATCATCCCACTTAGTTTCAACATTAATTTTTTCCATTCCAAAATATTCATTTTCACAGAAATCTACTTTAGAAAACCCATCATATTTAACTACTTCATTATTAGAAAGATTTTGGGCCTTTAAATCAAAATTAATTACATCAAGAGACTTTTCAACATGGATTTCTCTTGGTCTTCCATAATCATAAACTCTATATGTTACATCTGAATTTTGTTGAATTTCAGCAATTATTAATCCTTCACAAATAGCATGAACTAATCCACTATTAATTAAAAAACAATCGCCTTTTTTAACATCAACAACATTTAAATAATCTTCACACTTTCCTTCTTCAATTGCTTTAGCAAATACAGCTTTATCACAATTTTTAGTACCAACAATTAACTTAGCTCCTGGTTTTGCTTCAATAACATACCAAGCTTCAGTCTTACCAAATTGATTTTCAACTCTTTTTGCATATTCATCTCCAGGATGCACTTGTACAGAAAGCTTTTCTTTAGAATTTATTAGTTTAACTAATAAAGGAAACTTTTCGGTACTAACCTTAGTTCCTACTAATAAATGACCAAATTCATTAATTATTTCAGTAAATGATTTTCCCTTTAATTCACCATTTGCAACTATTCCAGTTCCACTTGGATGACATGCAATATCCCAACTTTCACCTATGTTTCCTTCTAGTAAGTTTGTTCTAAACTCTTCTAAATCCCTTCCACCCCATATTTTATCATAATAAAGATTCTCAAATCTTATTGGATACATAACTTTACTCTCCTTTTATACACTATGTTAATTTATTATTCTTAAATTATATTATCTATTAAAGCATTACAACTTAATCCATTTCCATTTTATATTATTATTTTCATAAAAACAATTGTATTTATTCACTGTTAATTGACTATTTTTCAGATTTATTTATGTCATCATATTCTATAAACATAAATACATATAATTAATTAAAAATTCCTCACATATCCAAGTATATTTAAATCTAATGTTTCAAATAATATTAATATAGTTAAGAATATATTTTCTTTGAGCTATCAAAAATATAAAATTCATTCTTAGCTTAATATAAAGTTTTAACTTCATCTTAATGTTGAAATGCTTTATCTAATGGCTTGTTTATTGTTATTTACTAACTTAATATATTACAGCTATTTAATAACTTGCCATGAGATAAACTATTCTTATCCAATTAAAATTAAAGGAGGGATAATTTTGAAGGATAAGTCTAATGTTTATTTGCCAAGCCTAAGAAGTTATTACGATCCTACAAATGAAACATGCGTAAATAATCCATTAATAAAATCTGATGCATCTATTAATAGCTGCATGGATGATCCAATTGTAGCTAATAATATTGCTTGCAATGAATTTAACTATACTGATGATATTTACGACGATTCTGATGTCTAGCTTATTATTTTAAACTTTATACCACCTAAAGCTAGATTTTACTTGTAAGGAGGATATGTCATGGCTAAAACTAATGATAAAAAAAAGAGAATGAAAGGAACTATGCCTTCTAGTAATACAGAACTTCCTCATCCCCTAAATAGTTTTAATAGCCCTCTTGGAAGCTTAAACAACAAAAGTAAAGAAACTATTCAACAAGAAAATAACAAACAGAATACTTTATTTTAATTAATATCTCAAAAAAAGAGTTATATGAAAATGAATTAATAAATTCATTTTGAATATAGCTCTCTTTTTTATTAAAATCTCTCTTAAAATGATTGTGATACTATATTCTTAATGTAACATTTGATGAGCATTAAATTTAAATCAACACATTATATTAAAACAAAACAATTCATTAACAGGCAAACATCCATTGTAAGTTTTTTACTTAAATGCTAAAATATTATTATATTACTTTTATAAGTTTATATGCATAATTAAACTCAATATATATTGAAAGGAGACTTCATGGAAAACATAAAGAAACTAAAACCTACAACAGAACTATGGATAAAAATAAAATGGATGGCAAACTATGCAAAACCAGCTATTCCCTTTTTAATATTTTCAATTATAGTAAATGTTATTTTTTCATTGATTGGAATTTATAATGTTACTGTTTCAAAGTCATTAATTGATTCTGCAATAAGTGGTGATTCAAAGCAAACTATACACTGGCTTATAATAATGCTTGTTATAACATTAATAAGTATGCTATCATCACCTGTTACTTCCTTTATGAGCACACATTCTTCAACAAAACTTACTCAAAATATTCAAAGAAAAATTTATCAACATATTCAATGTAGTGATTGGCTTGAACAAAGTAAATTTCATTCTGTAAGCTTATTAACTAGAGTAACATCTGATGTAAGTAACATTAGTTCTGCTATTCTAGGAACTATTCCTAGCTTAGTTTCATTAACTGTTACATTAGTAGGCTCATTTTATACACTTATAAATTGGGCACCATCAATAGCATTTGTTGCTGTTTTTATTGGTCCTTTTTTAATATTGGTTGGTAGATATTTTAGTGGAAAACTTAAATCATTATATAAAGAAGCTCAAGAAGAAGATGTTAAATATAGATCATTTATGCAAGAATCAATTCAAAACATAATGATTGTTAAAACATTTTGTATGGAAAAAATAAATATGCGTAAACTTTTAGAAATTCAAGATAATAAATATAAAATTGCTATGAGAAATACTAAACTTTCTGCTATGACTTCAATGTCAATGAGTTTTTGCTCTTCACTTGCTTACTTTTCAATTTTTACATGGGGAGTATTAAATATAGCTAAAGGAGTAACTACCTATGGTACATTTACAGGAATGCTTCAATTATATAATAAAGTTCAAACACCATTTTCTTCTTTAGCAAGCATGATTCCTGGTCTTATTTCAACTATAGCAGCGGCTGAAAGACTTATGGAAATTGAAGCAATACCAGTTGAAAAAATGGCTGATGAAAATGAACTTAACGATATTACTAATAAATCACTTGATGAAATTGCTGTAGATAATATAACTAATTTTGAATCTACTTTATTTAATAATCCTGATATTATCTTTGATAATGTTTATTTTGCATATAAGGATAATAATTATATTTTAAATAAAATTAATCTTACTATTGACTCTGGTGAAACTATTGCTTTTGTTGGACCATCTGGTGAAGGTAAAACAACAATGATTAGACTTATATTATCTTTAATTAATCCAACTAAAGGTAATTTGTTTATTAGTGAAAATGACTTAATTAAAGATATGAATAGAAACTTTAGAAATCTTATTTCTTATGTTCCTCAAGGAAATACTTTATTTTCAGGAACAATTAGAAGCAACTTACTTTATGGTAAACCTGATGCTACTGATGATGAAATTAAAGAAGCATTAACTAATGCTTGTGCCATTGACTTTGTTAATGAACTTGAAGATGGATTAGATACAATGATTGGTGAAAAAGGAGTTGGTATTTCAGAAGGACAAGCCCAAAGAATTGCAATTGCTAGAGCTTTCTTAAGGGTAAGACCTATATTAATACTTGATGAAGCTACTTCTTCACTAGATCCTGAAACAGAAGTTAAGGTATTAAAGTCAGTTAAGTCATTATCTAGTAATCCAACATGTATTATCATTACTCACAGACCTTCTGCTCTTAATATTTGTAATAGAATTATGAAACTTGAAAAAGGTCATATTAGGGAAGTTAGTAGAAAAAGTATATTAGAAGTTGCAAATGAGTTAGTTTAAACAAAAAAACACCTTCAATGCTAATTTATTAGTATCGAAGGTATTTTTTGTTATTTAAGATGGGTTTACTCAATATATCTTAACTCGATATTAGTAACATCTAATTCATTTTCATGTTTATAATCATCTTCATTTGTTTTATTTACTGATAAATTAATAAGTTTTGGGGTAGTGGATTATGGAGAAAATGATATTATATCGGTACTGCTGGGGCAGTTAGTTCGGAGATAATTAAAAAATATATACAAGACCAAAAATTAAAGTAATGGGCTTACAGCCTCGG
>OATT01001332.1_pt1 | contig 13315 bp, 9 predicted proteins | sample 1476071 | NCBI WGS metagenome assembly OATT01 (sample SAMEA2579989, study PRJEB22360) | human gut metagenome | biome: human gut; feature: human-associated habitat; material: faeces | place: Denmark | collected 2008/2010 | reverse complement strand
TCCGATTTATAGTCTTAATTTACCTATTGCTGATAAAATTAAGACGATTGCAAAAGAAATATATGGTGCAGATGATGTCACTTTCTCTAAGAAAGTTTTAAATAAGATGAAGAAATATGAATCACAAGGATTGGGTAATTTGCCAATCTGTGTTGCGAAAACACAATATTCTTTGTCTGATGATCCAACATTATTAGGAAAACCTAGTGGTTTTAAAGTGACTATTAGTGATTTGATTCCTAATACTGGAGCAGGTTTCTTAGTGGCTATTAGTGGTGATATCATGCGTATGCCTGGACTTCCTAAAGTTCCAGCTGCTGTCAATATGGATATTGACGAAGAAGGAAAAATAGTAGGTTTATTCTAGAAGAGACAACTGTCTCTTTTGGCGTTTAAGAAGAAAGGAAGAAGAAAAATGAAAGTTGCAATTATTATGGGTTCAACAAGTGATTTAGGAAAAGTTGAACCAGCTGTAGAGATTTTAAAGGATTATGGTGTGGAAGTAAACGTGCGATGTCTTTCAGCACATCGTGCTCATTTAGGATTAAGTACATTTATTCAAGAAACAGAAACTGATGGAACAGAAGTGATCATTACAGCAGCCGGAATGGCAGCGGCTTTACCAGGTGTTGTGGCTTCACAAACTGTATTACCAGTGATTGGTGTACCTATTAGTGGTGCAACATTAGATGGTATGGATGCATTGTTATCAATTGTTCAAATGCCTTCTGGAATTCCCGTTGCAACAGTGGCTATTAATGGAAGCAAGAATGCTGCTTATTTAGCATTACAAATTATGGCTATTAAACATGATAGTATTAAAGAAAAATTAATGGCTTATAGAAAAGACATGGAAGTACAAGCAATGCGTGCTAATGATCAAATGATAGAAAAATTTAAATAAAAGGTGCAAAGAAAAAATGGCAGAATTATTGTATGAAGGAAAAGCAAAACAAGTTTATAAGACAGATAAAGAAGATGAATATATTATCCATTATAAAGATGATGCAACAGCTGGTAATGGTGTAAAACATGATCAATTTGAAGGAAAAGGTGTTTTAAATAACACAATCTCAAGTATTATTTTTGATATGTTAGAGGAAGCTGGAATCAAAACTCATATGATTGAAAAAATCAATGACCGTGATATCAAAGTGAAGAAAGTGGAAATCTTTCCATTAGAAGTTATTATTAGAAATATGACAGCAGGATCTTTTTGTAAAAGATTAGGATTTCCTGAAGGTGTTGTTTTAGATGAACCCATCTTTGAGTTATGTTATAAAAATGATGATTACGGTGATCCATTAATCAACAGTGATCACGCTATTGCTTTAAAACTTGCAACACGTGAAGAATTAGCATATATCCGAGATACAACTTTGAAAATTAATGAATTGTTAAAAGAGTTTTTCTTAAAATTAAACCTGAAATTGGTTGATTTTAAAATTGAGTTTGGAAAAACTGAAAATGGAGAGATCTTATTGGCAGATGAAATTTCACCTGATTCATGCCGTTTATGGGATGTTGATACAAACCAGAAATATGATAAAGATGTATTTAGACAAGATATTGGGGATTTAATTCAAACATATAAAGCAGTTTTAGCTCGTATGCAAAATAAATAAAAGGAGAGAAACGATGGATTACAAAAAAGCTGGAGTAGATATTGAAGCAGGATATAAATCAGTAGAATTGATGAAAAAACATGTGAAAGAAACAATGAGACCAGAAGTATTAGGTGGACTTGGTGGATTTGCTGGGGCATTTGATTTAAGTGCAATTAAAAACATGGAAGAACCAGTGCTATTGTCTGGGACTGATGGATGTGGGACAAAAGTCAAACTTGCATTTGTCATGGATAAACACGATACGATTGGAATTGATGCTGTGGCTATGTGTGTCAATGATATTGCATGTTCTGGTGGTGAACCTTTATTTTTCCTTGACTATATAGCATGTGGTAAAAACTATCCAGAAAAAATTGCAACTATTGTCAGTGGTGTTGCTGAGGGATGTAAGCAATCTGAATGTGCTCTTGTTGGTGGTGAAACTGCTGAACATCCTGGATTAATGCCAGAGGATGATTATGATCTTGCTGGATTTGCAGTTGGTGTTGTTGATAAAAAAGATATTATTAATGGTGAAAATATTAAACCAGGTGATGTTTTGGTTGGGATTGCTTCTAGTGGTGTTCATAGTAATGGATTCTCATTAGTACGTTCAGTTTTTGATATGACTAAAGAGTCTTTAGAGACTTACTATGATGAGTTAGGAAAAACACTTGGTGAAGCTTTAATTGAGCCAACAAGAATTTATGTCAAAGCATTAAAGAATGTTAAAAATGCAGGTGTAAAAATTAAAGGGTGTAGTCATATCACTGGTGGAGGATTTGATGAAAATATTCCTAGAATGTTGCCTGATGGTGTGAAGGCTATTGTGAAAAAAGACAGTTATAAAGTTCCAGCTATTTTTGATTTAATAGCAAAAAATGGAAATATAACTGAAGATATGATGTATAACACATTTAACATGGGATTAGGGATGATTATTGCTTTAGACCCTGCTGATCAAGAAAAGGCTATGGCTGCAATTGAAGCTGCTGGAGACACATGTTATGTTGTCGGTCATATTGAAGAAGGCAAAAAAGGAGTTAAATTATGCTAAAAATCGCAGTCTTTGTTTCTGGTGGAGGAACAAACCTGCAATCACTTATTGATGCTACCCAGAGTGGTAGCATCAATGGTGAAATTGTTTTGGTTGTTTCTAATAGAAAAAAAGCATATGGATTAGAAAGAGCTAAAAATGCAGGAATTCAGGCAGAGTGTATTAAGGATGATCAATTACTGATACAACGCTTGAAAGAAGAAGGCGTTGAATTAATTGTTTTAGCAGGATATCTTGCGATATTAAGTGATGAACTTACAGAACTTTATCAGAATAGAATAATAAATATTCATCCATCATTGATACCAGCATTTTGTGGGCCTGGTTTCTATGGCTTGCATGTCCATGAACATGCTTTCAAGCGTGGTGTGAAGGTTGCTGGAGCAACTGTTCATTTTGTCTCTCCAGTTGTTGATGGAGGACCAATTATTCTTCAAGAAGCGATGGATGTATCACAGGCGAGATCACCTGAAGAGATGCAGAAGATGGTTTTAACAATTGAGCATCGTATCTTACCAGAGGCTGTCAGATTGTTTTGTAATGGTCAATTGAAAGTTGAAAATGAAAGGGTGGAAATATTATGAGAAGAGCATTAGTCAGTGTCACTAACAAAGATGGAATTGTTGAATTTTGCCAAGGTTTAGTTCAATTAGGATTTGAAATTGTTTCAACAGGAGGAACATTAAGCAAATTACAAGAAGCAGGAATTGCAGCGATTGCAATTGACGATGTCACTGGGTTTCCAGAAATCTTAGATGGCCGTGTGAAAACTTTACATCCTAAAGTTCATGGCGGATTGTTATTTAGAAGAGATTTGCCTGAACATGTTGCAACTGTTCAAGAACATGATATTCAACCAATTGATTTGGTTTGTGTGAATTTATATGAATTTGAAAAGGCATTAAAAGCTGGTAAACCAATGGAAGATATGATTGAAAATATTGATATTGGTGGACCATCAATGATTAGAAGCGCAGCTAAGAATTTTAAGGATGTCTTAATTGTGACTGATCCAGCAGATTATCCATCTGTCTTGGATGCACTTCAAGAGAAAACTGATAATGAAAACTTTAGATTAAATTTAGCTTATAAAGCATTTAGTACAACTGGAGCTTATGATGCAATGATATCTCGCTATTTTGCAGGGGTTGTTGGAGATGATTTCCCTGATATTTTGAATATATCTTTAAAGAAATCTGAGCATTTAAGATATGGAGAAAACTCACAACAGAGAGCCAATGCTTATGTAGATGGATTTGTTCAAGAATCTTTGTTAGATTATGAACAATTAAATGGTAAAGAAATTTCATTTAATAATGTTAATGATTTATATGGAGCTATTGCAGTTGTTAGAGAATTTGGTGATCAAATTGTAACAGCAGCTATTAAACATTCTACTCCATGTGGTGTTGCAATTGCAGAAACTGGCTATGAATCATACATGAAAGCATATGAAGCAGACCCACAATCCATCTTTGGTGGTATTGTAGCAGTTAACTATAAAATTGATAAAGCAACAGCTTTAGAAATGAAAAAAATCTTCTTAGAAATTGTAGCTGCTCCAGATTTTGATGATGATGCATTAGAAGTTCTAAGAACAAAAAAGAATTTGCGTGTATTAAAATTAAACAATTTAGGTGCAAGAGATGCAAAATATGATATTAAATATCTTGAAGGAAAAGTATTGGTACAAGATATTAATACCAAAATGATTGATGAAATGAAAGTTGTAACTCATGCTAAACCTACACAAGAACAATTATCTGATATGGAATTTGGAATGAAAGTTGTTAAATTTGTAAAATCAAATGCTATTTGTATTGTTAAAAATGGTGTGACTTTAGCGATTGGTGGCGGACAAACTTCACGTGTATGGGCTTTAGAAAATGCTATTCATAATAATCCTGATAAAGATTTTCATGGAGCTGTTTTAGCAAGTGATGCATTCTTCCCATTTAATGACTGTGTTCAAGTTGCTGTAGATGCAGGAATGACTTCTATCATTCAGCCAGGTGGTAGTGTTAGAGATCAAGATTCTATTGATTTGTGTAATGAACATAATATCCCAATGGTCTTTAGTGGATTTAGACATTTTAGACATTAAAGGATAAAGAGCATGAACGCAGAAGAAATGTGGCAAGCTTTTCCAGATAAAAAGGCTGATGATACTTATTTAGCATGGCAGTATGGTTGTGCTCAAGACAAATTGGCTCAATTAACATTACAAGGAACAAAAACAGCAACAGCTTCCTCTTATCCTGTTTATAAGGCAGAGAATGAACCAGTACCTGCGGTGGGAGATTACAGTATCATATTAGACAGTCAGAATCAAGCTGTGTGTATTATTCAAACAACACAGATTGATATAGTTCCTTTTTATCAGGTTGATGAAGAGCAGGCTTATCTTGAGGGTGGGGGTGACCGTACTCTTACCTATTGGCGAGAAGTTCATAGAACATTTTTTGAAAGTGAAATGCAAAGCATTCATCAGGAGTTTACTGAAGATATGCTTGTTGTTTGTGAAAGATTCAAAATTGTATATCCAAAATCATAAAAGGAGGAAACCATGAAAGTATTAATTATTGGTAGTGGTGGTCGTGAACATGCGATTGCATATGGATTAAATAAAAGTCCTCGTGTTGATGAAATTCATGCTATTCCAGGAAATCCCGGAATTGCTCAAATAGGAACTTGTCATCCTGGGAGTGTAGAAGACTTAGAGGGGATTTTAAAGTTTGTAGAAGATAACAATATCGATTTTACTGTTATTGGTCCAGAAGTCCCATTATGTATGGGGCTTGCAGATTTATTAGAAGAACATGGTCATAAAGTATTTGGTCCAACAAAACATGCTGCAACTTTAGAAGGAAGTAAAGCTTTTTCTAAAGATTTCATGGCAAGACATCATATTCCAACAGCTGCTTATAAAGAAGTAAATACATATGACGAAGCTGTAGCAGCCTTAACATCATTTACTTATCCAGTTGTTGTCAAAGCAGATGGATTAGCTGCTGGTAAGGGTGTTGTGATTTGCGACGATGAAAAAACAGCAATTGAGACATTGAAAGAAATGATGATTGATGGAAGTTTAGATGGCGCTGGAAGTAAAGTTGTGTTAGAGGAATTCTTAACAGGATTTGAATGTTCATTACTTTGCTTTACTGATGGAAAAACAATTGTCCCAATGGTAAGTGCCAAAGATCATAAGCAAATCTATGATGGAAATAAAGGTCCAAATACTGGTGGTATGGGGACTGTATCTCCAAATCCATTTATGCCTGAAGGCATGGATGAAACAATTCAAAAAGATATCCTTGATCCATTTATGGCTGGATTAGCAGAAGATCACATGGACTATCGTGGTGTAGTGTTCATTGGTTTGATGATTGAAGATGGAAAAGCGAAAGTTCTTGAGTTTAATGTCCGTTTTGGTGATCCTGAAACACAGTCTATCTTATTAAGACTTGATAGTGATTTGTTTGATATTATGTATGCAGTGTCAACGTCTACACTTGATAAAGTGAATGTGTCATGGAAGGATGAACATGTTGCTTGTCTGGTTCTCGCAGCTCCAGGGTATCCAGGTAGTTATCCAAAGGGTTCTGTGATAACAGGTTTTGAAAAAGTAGACAATGATATCATTATTTTTCATGCTGGGACTGCTTTTAATGATAAAGATGAAGTTGTCACAAATGGTGGTCGTGTATTAAATATTTGTGCATTAGGGTGTTCTTTAGAAGAAACAAGGGAAAAGGTTTATAAAGCAGCTGAGGTTATTCAGTTTGATGGTCAATATTATCGTAAAGACATTGGTCTAAATTAAAGGAGTGCAAAGATGAGTAAAGTCTATCGAGTTTATGTAGAAAAAAGAAAAGATTATGCTGTAGAAGCAGATGAAATTTTGAATAATTTAAGAACACAATTAAAATTAGATACATTGACATCTTTAAGTGTTGTCAATCGTTATGATGTTCAAGGTGTATCAGTTGATGTTCTCAATCAAGGGATTCCAACGATTTTAAGTGAACCAATGGTTGATGATATTTACAAAGAAGAATATCCTGTATCAGTTGGTGCAAAAGTATTTGCAATTGAATATTTACCTGGTCAATATGATCAAAGAGCTGATGCTTGTGAACAATGTTTTCAGTTATTAACTGGTGAAAAGAATGTGAAAGTTAAGTGTGCAAAATTAATTGTTCTTATTGGTGAATTAACTGATGAACAAGTGAAGCGTGTACAAAATTATTTAATTAATCCAGTTGATCAAAGATTAGCGAGTCTAGAAAAAATGGATGATTTAACTGATAGTGATGTTCATATTGAACATGTTCCAGTCATTACTGGATTTATGAATTACAGTGATGATGAATTAAGACAATTTATTCAAGATAATGGAATGGCAATGAACTTTGATGATTTAAAAGTCACTCAAGATTATTTTAAGAATGAAGAACAAAGAGATCCTACAGAAACTGAATTAAAAGTTCTTGATACATATTGGTCTGATCATTGTCGTCATACAACATTTGCAACAATTATTAGTCAATTAGATATTGAAAATGGGGCATTTAAAGAAATTTTAGAAAAAGATGTTGAAGATTACAAAACATCTCGTCATCTTGTTTATGGAATTGATACAAAACGTCCATTAACTTTAATGGACTTAGCAACAATTTCTATGAAAGAACTTAGAAAAACAGGATATTTAGATGATTTAGAAGTTTCTGAAGAAATAAATGCTTGTTCTGTTGAATTAAAGATTCATACATCTGAAGGTGATGAAGATTGGTTATTAATGTTCAAAAATGAAACGCATAACCATCCTACAGAAATTGAACCATTTGGTGGAGCTGCAACATGTTTAGGTGGAGCAATCCGTGATCCATTATCAGGAAGAGCATATGTATATCAATCAATGCGTATTACAGGGGCTGGTGATCCTAGAAAATCACTTGATGAAACAATGAAAGGAAAACTTCCTCAAAGAAAAATCTGTCAGGAAGCTGCTCATGGTTTTTCAAGTTATGGAAATCAAATTGGTCTTACAACAGGTTATGTACATGAAGTTTATGATGATGGATTTGTTGCAAAACGTATGGAACTAGGGGCAGTTGTAGCAGCTGCACCAAAAGATCAAGTCAAACGATTAGAACCATTAAAAGATCATATTGTTTTATTGATAGGTGGTAGAACTGGTCGTGATGGAATTGGTGGGGCTACAGGATCATCAAAATCCCATGAATTAAAAACAACAACAACAGCTGGTGCAGAAGTTCAAAAAGGTAATCCAGTAGAAGAAAGAAAAATTCAAAGATTATTTAGAAACAAAGCTGTTTCTGAAAAAATCGTTCGTTGTAATGATTTTGGAGCTGGTGGTGTTTGTGTAGCTGTTGGTGAACTTGCACCAGGTTTAAATATTAACTTAGATGCAGTTTTAAAGAAATATGAAGGTTTAACTGGGACAGAATTGGCTATTTCTGAGTCTCAAGAACGTATGGCAATTGTTATTGAAGAAAGTGATGAAGCGTTTATTAAACAAGCTTGTATTGATGAAAACTTAGAGGTTGTAAGAGTTGCTACTGTCACTGATAATAATCGTTTAACAATGAGTTATTTAGGTCAAACTATTGTTGATATTGATAGAGCATTCTTAGATAAGAATGGTGCATCAAGATTCCAAGATATTGAAGTGAAACTACCAGACTTTGATAAAACTCCATTTACAAACCAAGCACAAACTTCATTTGTTGAAACATCAAAAGAGGTTTTAAGTCGTTTATCAGTGTGTGGACAAAAAGGTTTGGTTGAAAGATTTGATTCATCAATTGGAAATGGAACAGTATTGTCTCCATTTGGTGGGAAAACATTAAGAACAGAAACAGAAGGTATGGCTGCTTTAATTCCTGTTTTAGGAAAGGAAACAACAACTTGTTCATTAATGAGCCATGGATATAATCCACTTATTTCTAAATGGTCACCATATCATGGTGCAATGTATGCAATTGTAGAATCAGTTGCTAAAATTGTAGCAATGGGTGGAAATTATCATACAATTCGTTTTTCATTCCAGGAATATTTTGAAAAATTATTAGATGTTCCTAGCAAATGGGGGAAACCATTTGCAGCATTACTTGGAGCTTATAGAGTTCAGTCTGAATTAAAATTACCTTCAATTGGTGGTAAAGATTCTATGTCAGGATCATTTGAAGATTTAGATGTACCTCCTACATTGGTATCATTTGCGATCACTGGTGCTGATGTCAAAGATGTTATCACTCCTGAATTAAAAGGTGCTGGACATACATTGGTTGAAGTGATGTTACCAAAGGACAAATTCCATGTTTATGATTTCGATGCTTTAAAAGTACAGTATGATGCTGTTATGAAATTAATGCAAGATGGAAAAGTTTATAGCAGTTATACTGTTAAAGATGGTGGAGTCATTGAAGCAGTTTATAAAATGGCTTTCGGTAATGCAGTGGGTGTAGAACTTGCTGATGTTGCTTTAGAGACATTGATTTGCAAAGATTATGGAAATATTATTTTAGAAGTTGAAGATGATAATGTAGTGACATTAGATCATACAAGAATTATTGGTCATACAAATGATACACATATTATCTCTTATCAAGATGAATCATTATCATTAGATGATGCTTATGCTGTTTATGAAGGTGTTTTGGATGATGTATATCCAACAAAAGAAAAAGCACCAACAACTGATATGATGATGAAAGATTGTGATGAAAGAACAGTTTTACATGCTTCAAAAATTTATGATGAAGTGAATGTTGTTATTCCAGTTTTCCCTGGAACAAACTGTGAGTATGATTCAAAGCGTGCTTTTGAAAAAGCGGGAGCAAATGTCCAATTGGTATTAATTAGAAATAAAACTGAAGAAGATATTAAGAAATCTGTTGATGAATTAGAAGCGGCTATTCAAAAGGCACAAATTATTATGTTACCTGGAGGATTCTCTGCAGGTGATGAACCAGAAGGATCAGGTAAATTTATTGCAACTGTATTAAGAAATCCAAAATTGAAAGATGCAATTACTGATTTGTTAGATAATCGTGAAGGATTAATGATTGGTATTTGTAATGGATTCCAAGCTTTAGTTAAATTAGGACTTCTTCCATATGGTCGTATTAAAACTATGGATAAAGATGACCCAACACTTACTTTCAATACTATTGGACGACACTTATCACAGATGGTTGATACAAGAATCTGCTCTGTAAAATCTCCTTGGTTAGCAAATGTGAATGTTGGAGATATTCATACAGTACCAATTTCTCATGGAGAAGGACGATTTGTGGCACCAGTAGAAGTTATTGAAGAATTATTCAATAATGGTCAGGTCTTTACACAATATGTAGATACAGATGGAAAACCAACAATGGAATCGCCATATAATCCAAATGGATCATTATGTGCAATTGAAGGTATATTATCTGCAGATGGTCGTGTTATTGGTAAGATGGCACATAGTGAACGTCAAGGTGAAAATAGAAATAAGAATATTTATGGTGAAATGGACCAAAAAATATTTGAAGCTGGTGTAAAATATTTTAAAGGTGGTAAATAAATGAAGAGACAAGAATTTGAAAGTATGACTCTTTGTCCATTGGATGGACGTTATTCAGGAATTAAAGATGCTTTAGGTGAATACTTTTCTGAATATGCTTTGGTTAAGTATAGAGTTTTTGTTGAAATTCAATGGTTAAAATTTTTAATTAATAATATTGATAATGATATCTTAGCTAAATTTAATCAAGCTGATATGAGTCAAATTGAAGCGATTTCTAAGAATTTTAATTATGATTCATTTGCTAGTATTAAAGACATTGAGGCAACAACACGTCATGATGTCAAAGCTGTTGAATATTTTATTGGAAATGCATTAAAAGATATGGGATATGATTATTTAATCAGTTTTGTTCATATTGGATGTACTTCTGAAGATATTAACAATACATCTTATGCATGTATGTTAAAATATGGTTTAAAAGATGTTTGGTTACCTAAAGCTAAAGAATTTGCTAATATGATTAATCAATGGGCAGTTGAACATAAAGATGATGCAATGCTAGCTCATACACATGGACAACCAGCTACACCAACAACAATTGGTAAAGAATTTAAGGTTTATGCTTATCGTTTGATGTCAAGTATTGAGAATATTGAAAGCATTCAAATTAAAGCAAAGTTTAATGGAGCAACTGGAAATTATAGTGCTATTTTAACAGCTTTTCCTAATGTTGATTGGCAAACTATGGCTAAGAAATTTGTAGAAGAATATTTAGGATTAACTTTTAATCCTTTAACAACTCAAATTGAAAGTCATGATTATACTTGTCATATTCTTGATGGTATTCGTCATTTTAACAATGTATTGGTTGATTTTGATGTCGATATGTGGCTATACATTTCAATGGAATACTTTAAACAAATTCCTGTGAAAGGCGAAGTTGGAAGTAGTACTATGCCTCATAAAGTCAATCCAATTCGTTTTGAGAATAGTGAAGCAAATATTGATATGTCAAACAATATCTGTGTAGCTTTATCTAATAAACTTCCTAAATCACGTATGCAAAGAGATTTATCTGACTCTTCATCTCAAAGAAATTTAGGATTAGCGTTTGGATATTCATTACAAGCTATTCATGAAACAATGAATGGTTTAGCAAAATGTGTTGTGAATAAAGAAAAACTAGCTGCTGATTTAAATGAAAAATGGGAAGTTTTAGCTGAACCGATTCAAACCATGTTAAGAAAATATGGGAGATCAGATGCTTATGATACATTAAAAGCATTAACAAGAGGAAAGAGTATTTCTAAAGAAGATATTATTAAGTTTGCTGAAGGACTTGATATTTTATCTGATGAAGATCATAAAACTCTTATTCATATGACGCCTGCTTCTTATATTGGCTTAGCTGATGTATTAGTTGACTTAAAATTGAAATAAATGATGGGTCTCTAAATTTTGGCGGGGTTTGTCAAAATAAGACTCTATAATTTAGCGGGGAGTATTAACTCCCCACTTTATTTATAGTTGAAAAAAGGTGTCTAAAATCTAGCGGGGTCTTAGATACCTTTTATTGTGCGAAAACAATTCTTTTTTTGGTTATTTATTTTTTTTATACTTTCCTCTTTTTTTGCCTTCTACTTTATGTGAGTTTTTTTCATTTGTCATTAATGGTAGTGAATTTTTATTGATGCAAAACATGATCCTGTTTCTTAATCTTTCAAAATTTTTATATTTTAATGATGTTTTCATAAGTACTTTTATTCTTCCGTTGATAGATTCAATAGGACCATTTGATATTCTTCTTTCATCTATGTAGATAAATGAGTTTAATATTTCTGTTTTCCAATTTTCAAGAAAACTTATGACATCTTTGAATTCGTTGATACGCATTTGTTTAAGTTCATTATATAATTCATCATATCTTATAGAAGCAGTATCAAATGTATAATCCTCATTGAAGTCTAAATAATTTTCTTTCCAAAGATAAGCTTTTTTTAGTAAAGGATCTATATCAAGTATCAATGACAATATTTGAGGTTTATTGATCATATATCCAATTTTCTTATTAAATTTAGGTAAGTTATCTTCAATATCACCTTTTCTCATCATAAGAAGATAATACCAATGTTTAAGAAGATAATATTCAACACTATCTTTATCATACTTATACATGATATGTATTCTTAAATTTTTAAGAGCATCATTGATGTTTTTAACGACATGAAAAGAATCAACCATGACAACGATATTTTTAAAATGATGATAAGCAAAATCTCTATAAGTTGTATTCATATCAATACTGACATATTGAACATTTTCAAAGTCCTTTTTATCAATATATTGCATATATGAATAAAGGTCATATTTCTTTCTGCTTGGATAAATGTCAATGATTTGAGCGGATTCCCAATCGATGAAAATACAAGCAAATTTATTTTTGAAAGTCTTACCCAAATAAAATTCATCAATAGATAAAACTCTAGGAAGATGAGCAGGTTTCATATCAACATATTGATCGAAGATATTGATAACAGTGGAAGGAGATATATGATTTTTTTCAGCAATAGAAGAGAAAGTATAATTAAGCCTTTTACAATCTTTGAGGACAACGAGAATGGTAGCATTAGAAATTCTTTGTTTACGAGAAGAAAAAGGGTTAGATTCAACAAATGTTTTACCACAATCAATACATTTAAATCTTCTGCATCTGTAATAAATGACAGATTTATTCATATTAAAGAGAGAATGAGATATTTTTCTAAGTTTATAATCTTTGACATGAGAATGAAGACTACCGCATATAGGACAGACTTCAATTTTTTGAGTAAGAGTAATAGAAATAATGATCAAATCATTTTCTCTAGTAATAGATAGATTTTGAACATCAGTAGGTTGTAAATCTAATAAGTTTATAGTATCATAATCCATGAGTTAAGCACTCTCCTTTCATAGTTAAGATTGTTTTCGCAAACAAATGATAACATATGAAAGGACTCTTTTTTTAGCGGGGAGGAAGTGACATGAATATACACCCCACAAATTTTAGAGTAAAAAAAAGACACTCCCCGCTAAATTGAGGAGTAAGGGGTATACCCCGTTAAAATTTAAATATCT
>OATT01001330.1_pt1 | contig 13360 bp, 14 predicted proteins | sample 1476071 | NCBI WGS metagenome assembly OATT01 (sample SAMEA2579989, study PRJEB22360) | human gut metagenome | biome: human gut; feature: human-associated habitat; material: faeces | place: Denmark | collected 2008/2010 | reverse complement strand
AACAAAGCCTTTCAGGCGCAGAGCAAACCACCCGTTTTACGGGTGGTCATGATTTCTAGTTAATATTATAACTTACAGTTACGTTAGCTTCATAATCTCCTGCTGATGATACATATTTATATGTAACAGATGTTTTAGTTCCACTTGTACTTGCATAAGTAGGAGACGCTGAACCGTATAAAGTTCTTATATTTTTAGGATAAGATGAAACAAGTTTTCCTGTATCAGAATATACTGTAAATTTAGCAGAAAAAGAATCTTGTTTAATCTTGCTTACTAAATAGCTATCTTTGTATTTAGTATCATTTTTGGTAATACTTACATCGGTAATACTTCCAGAAGTCCAACTACTAGTAGATGTACTTGCCAAAAGTTCTGCTTCACTTTGGATTTCTTGAGTAATTGTATTTGGATTATTTGTAGATATTGATGATGCAAATGTCATAGTACTTGATAAAGATGTAATTACAGGTATAGCCAATAATATTTTTAGATTTTTACTAAAATTCATAATAATACCCCCATAAAATATATATTTTTTATAATTACATAATATAACAAAAAATACAAAAAAGTAAATTGTTTTTTATAATATTACAATAAATAAATATTATTTAAAATTATAAAATAAATGGTAAAGTGTGAAGATAGAGTGAGCAAGGAGCAGAAGAAAGTAAAAGATATTAAATTGAAAATGGAGAGCCAAAGAGCTAAGAAGAAAATTGTTTTTAAAAACTTTTTTGATATAATGAAAAAATAAGGTGTACTTTGGCACTTTGAAAAATCTAACACAATAATTAGAGTGAATAGGTTAACTGTGAATTAACCTATTCTTTTTTTATAATTGTTTAATTAAAAAAATATTGGCTATAATAAATAGTGTTGAAAGAATATCTCTTGAATAAGAGAGGACTTTCAGCTAAGGCTATGGCTTCATCTGGTCGATGGGTTATAGCCTTTTTATTTTTTTGGTGACAAAGGCAATTATATTTGATATATTAGCTATATATCAAATATAACGAGGTAGAAACATGAGTGATGTTCAGTTAATTAGAGAAAATGAAAGACTAAAAATATATATAGAAAATTACCAAAATCAATTAAAAGATTTAGAGGAGGAATATGAAAAAAAGATTCAAAAATTAAAAGATGAACATAAAAAACATATAAAAAATCTTGAAGATAAAATTAATGATTTAGAGAGTAAGATAGACCTACAAAGTAAGAAAAGACAAATTACTGATGAACAAGTTCAGCAGATAAAAGACCTAAGAGCTAAGGGGTTGAGTTATAGAGCTATTGAAAAAGAAACTGGTTGGAGTAGTGTAACTATAAATAGAGCATTAAATGGAGTTTATGATTAATGTTAATTTGTAATAATACAATAATACAGATAAAAAAGAATTTATTATAAGGAGATGTTAAAATGAATTATTTAATTCCAGAAGAGATTAAAAATCAAATATTAGAACTCAAAAAAACTATGGAATTTATATAAATTTAGAAACTATATATGACTATTACAAAAAGTGAAATAGGAAAATTAGTAAAAAGTATAGAGAATTAAAAATTAAAAAATGAAGGAGCTGTCGCAATAGTGGATAAAAAAATCTGTTAGCGATAGCTCCTTTTCTATACTTTTATAAAATTTAAGGCATATTTTATGATAGGGATAGACATTATTTAAAAATAGATGCACTTTAATAAAGCTAACAGAAAAAACTTGAAAAATTTAACTATTAAGTTTCTTTTAGCTCAAACAAATGCTTACCAGTTCGGTTATATTGTATTTTATTATGTAACTTATTAACATTATGAGCAATAGCAAGTAGAATACTTTCTGCTAAAACATTCTTTTGACCACGACACATAAATCTTTTGAAATTCATATCATGTTTTACTTGTGCAAAAGATCCTTCTGCTTGAATACTTCTATTCATTCTAAGTAAAATACCTTCATTTGTAATAATTCTTTCTAAATATTCTTTCCTTTGTTGATTAAACTTTTTTGAAGTTTCAAATTTTTTAGTTCTTTTCTCCAATGAAATTTTAGAATTATTTCCTTTAATGCATTGACTCTTATAGTTGCAATTACTACAGTCCTCACATATATAAATTGTCTTTACACTTTCATATCCAGTTTTAGATTTTCTAATCTTTACACCATTAGCCGTTAGCTTTTTCTCATTTTGACATATAAATAAATCACTTTCAGAATCATAATCCATATTGTCTATTCTACTAATATCATTCTTGTATTTTCTTGTTTTAGATATTTCATAATTAGAAGGTTTAATAAATGATATCTGATTATTTTCTTCAATAAATGAGTAATTTTCTTCACTTTCATATCCAGCATCAGCAACTATTTTTAAATATTTAAAGTTTAAATTTTCTTTCATACTTTTAAGAAATGGTATCAATGTAGTTATGTCTGTTAGCTCAGGAGCAACTTCTAAACCTTGCAAATGTTGAATGGTCTGGTGGCGAAGCACCTTCTAGTAGAAACATAAAATTGATATCTCTTCTACATGCAGTTTCTACGTCTCTTGAAGAGTAAAGTCCATTCATATATCCATAAAGCATAATTTTCAGCATATTCATTGGTGATACTTGATTTTCTCTTGTTTTAGAATAAGTAGAATATAGCTCAGTTAAATCCATCTCCTCCACAAACTTGCTTAGTAATCTCACCGAATCATTATCTGGAATTATGAACTCTATATCAAAAGGAAGTTTTAATTGATAAAACTTTCGATTTATAGTATAATTTTTGTGTAAGATTTTTTAAAAGTACATAAAAGTATTTTACCATAAATCTCAAACTCATGGAGTTTGAGATTTATTTTTTTAATAAAAATGAGCTGTGCACTAATTATTTAGTGCGACAGCCCCTTATTAATTTATTAAATATTTTTGGTATATGATTTTAAATGTTAGAAAGGCGCCACCCAGATTTGAACTGGGGAATAAAGGTTTTGCAGACCTCTGCCTTACCACTTGGCTATAGCGCCAAATTTGTTTATATTTATATATATGCGAATTTAGAAAAAATATTCATAAAGAATTTAATTTATTAAAAGAATAAAATATAAATAATATTCAACAAATCTATATTATAAACGTAATATATAGGAGGTTATAAAAGTAATAAACTACCTCTATCAAAAAGTTTACTATCACGTAAATAAATAGGCTTAATATCATATTTGTATAAAAATTTTTTAACTTCATCACAAAAGGCGTATTTTTCTAATGAACCAAAAAATGCCATGGAATTAGAAGAAATCATTCCTCCTACACCTCCGATAAATCCATAATTTAATCCTGGAAGTTCAATATCTCCAAATGGAATTAATAATACATCAAAATTTTCTTTTATTAATGTTTTATAAATTCCCATATCGCTAGTAATAACAACTTTTTCTCTAAGTGGTAAAATAGAACATTTTGAATATCCTTGTTTTATATGAATTTGTTTTTTAGTTTTGCAATAGTTTATGATTTCTTTATCAGTAAAATTTAAATTATGTATTAAATAATTTTGGGTAATATAAGCATTTAAAGAGATATTTTCTGGATAATTTTTATTTAATGAATTGAAACTATTTATAAAATTAATTTCTTTTTCTTGAAGTATTTTTTTAAAATTATTATCAATATCTTTATTTAAAATTATTGTTTTAGTATCTGAATTTAAAATATTTAATTGAATATCAACATGACCATTAATTGCAGGATAAAGGTTATTATTACAAGGAACTTTTATTACATCAATATTTAAATTTTTTAAGGAATTTATTTCTTCATTTGAAGTTCTATAATCTATAAAAGCAATCATAATTTTTCTCCTTATACAAGTGTATTTATTATAAGATATAAAATATTTATAAAAAAATCAATATTTTATAATAAGTGTACATGTAACTTAGTATATAGAAAAAAAATTAATACATACTAATATTAAGAAAGGAGTGAAATCCATGTTTATAATGAAAGTAGTGCATAATAATGAGATAGAATTAGTGCGTGATTTGCAAGAACTAAGAGAATTATTAAAAAAGAAAAATATAACTATAGGTCTTGTGGAGAGTAAAGAAGGCAGTTCTCACTTAGTAAAGATTATGTGCGATGAAGAAGGTTATAGTGAGAAAGTAAAAAGAATGATATATTTATATATAAGTAATATTTTATATAATATAGTAATTGAAAAATATAGAAAAAAGGAACTTTTTAATTTTTTAACTGAAACATATTTTTTTCTAAAGCAAGAAGAAATATTGGAAGTTGAAGAAATGATTATGAAAGTTTTAAGAAGTGAAGAAAATTTAAAAGATGAAAAAATGATTTTTTGTATAAGTAAAATAAATTCTATTATTGAAAAAATAAAGACTTGTTTAGAAGAAAATGAAGAAATAAACATACAAGGATTTATTACTTTTAGAATGAAAGAATTAAGAGAAGATATAGAAGAAATAATAGATAAAGTTGTAGAAGAATACATGGTTGAAAAGGAATACAGGGAGTTTGTAAAGTTACTAAAATATTTTGTAGATATACAGGAAAGTAAAATTGAAAAAATTAATATTTATATCCATAAGGGTGGTGGATATGAATTAAAAGATGGATATGGAAATGATATTTTTAATGAATTTATGAAAGAATTAGCTGAATGTAAAGTTGATACTGAAGCTAAAATGGAAGATATTATAATTAGTGGATTAATAACTAATGCACCAAAACAAGTTATAATTCATCATAAAGAAAATTGCTTAAATACAGAGTTTATAGATACTATAGTAAATGTATTTGGGGATAGAGTGTTTTATTGCGCTGGATGTGCAAATTGTGAAAGTACAAAATTAAAAAATATAAAGTTAAATAATTAATTTGAAAATTTAGGGTTGTATTATTTAATAATCAACCCTTTTATCATATAAATTTAATTTATATTAAAAGAATAAAAAAATATAGGAATATTGATATAATTATACTTTAATAAAGATAAAATTTAAGATGGAATAACTATGAAAAAACATTTAAAGGTGGTAAAATACATGGTGAACTTTTAAACATAAAACAAAATAAAAAAGTCCAAAATAGTAACATAATATTTTATTAAATTAGGAGGTGAGACAATGAACTGGAATCTTAAAAAGAATATAAAGTTAAGTGGAGTTCAAATATTAGCTTTAGGATTTGTTGTGATAATTTTAGTAGGAACAATATTATTGACTTTACCAATATCTACAGCAAGTGGGGAAAGTACTAGTTTTTTAGATGCACTTTTTACAGCAACTTCTGCAGTATGTGTAACAGGATTAATAGTAGTTGATACTGGGAGTTATTGGAATATGTTTGGGCAAACAATTATAATGATATTAATAGAAATTGGTGGTTTAGGATTTATGTCTTTTACTACATTAATAGCAATTATTTTAGGGAAAAAGATTACATTAAGAGAAAGATTAATTTTACAAGATGCAATGAATACTTTTAACATTCAAGGATTAGTAAAAATGGTTAAGTATGTTTTGGTATTTACGGTATCAGTTCAATTTTTTGGGGCATTATTATTATCAACTCAATTTATTCCAGAGTTTGGTTTTGGGAAAGGGGCTTTTTATAGCTTGTTTCATTCTATTTCAGCTTTTTGTAATGCTGGATTTGATGTATTAGGAAAAGGAAATAGTTTAATATCTTTTAATACAAATGTAGTAGTTATTATGGTACTTTCTATTTTAATAATAATTGGAGGATTAGGATTTACTGTTTGGAGTGAACTATACACATGTAAAAGCATAAGAAGAGTTTCTATTCATTCCAAAATGGTTTTATTAATAACAACCGGATTGGTAGTTGGTGGAACACTTTTAATGTTTTTATTTGAACATAATAATCCACAAACTATATCAAAAATGTCATTTATAAATAAACTGACAAATTCATTTTTTGCATCTGTAACACCACGTACAGCAGGATTTAATAGTATTTCAACAAGTGGTATGACTACAGCAGGTCAGTTTCTAACTATTATTTTAATGTTTATAGGAGGTTCTCCAGGCTCTACAGCTGGAGGAATTAAAACAACTACAATAGGAGTTTTAATTGTAACTGTAGTTTCTGTTATAAGAGGTAGAGAAGATTCTGAAGTATTTAAAAGAAGATTTAGTAAAGATTTAGTATATAAAGCATTTACATTATTATTTATAGGATTTACATTAGTAGTCATAGTAACAATGTTATTATCTTATACAGAAAAGGGTGCAACATTTATGTCTATATTTTATGAAACAATTTCAGCTTTTGGAACTGCAGGATTAACATTAGGATTAACACCTGATTTAAGTAATATAGGACGAATTTTAATTATAATTATGATGTATTTAGGAAGAGTTGGCCCTTTAACAGTTGTATTATCACTCACAAGAAAAAAGGAAAAATCTGGTGTGAAATATCCAGAAGGAAAAATTTTAATAGGTTAGGGGAAGAAATATGGCAAATACTAAACAATTTGTAGTTATAGGATTAGGGAGATTTGGAGAATCAGTTGCAAAGACTTTGTATTCATTAGGACATGAGGTTTTAGCAATAGATATGGATGAGGATTCTGTTCAAGAAATAGCAGATAATGTAACACATGCAGTTCAAATGGATGCAACAGATGAAAGTGCATTAAAGACTTTAGGTTTAAGAAATTTTGATGTTGCGGTTGTAACTATTGGTTCTAATATACAAGCTAGTGTAATGATTACTCTTTTAGTTAAAGAGCTAGGTGTAAAGTATATAATTGCAAAAGGGCAAAGTGATTTACATGCAAAAGTATTATATAAAATTGGGGCAGATAGAGTAGTATTACCTGAAAAAGATATGGGTGTTAGAGTTGCTCATAACTTGGTATCAGCAAGTATTTTAGATTTTATAGAATTATCTCCAGATTATAGCATTATGGAATTAAGAGTACTTAATGAATGGGATGGAAAGAGCTTAAAAGAACTAAAGCTTAGAAGTAGATATGGAATTAATATTATGGCTATTAAAAAAGGTGAGAGTATAGATATATCACCAAAAGCAGAAGATATATTATCAGCCGATGATATAATTGTGGCAATTGGCTCAGCAGATGATTTAAGTAATTTAGAAGATATGTTAGTAAAGAAAAAATAAGAGGTGTAACGTTGATAATCATTGAAAGTAAAGACAACACATTATTTAAAAATACAAAAAAGTTAAAAGAAAGACGATATAGAACTAAGGAAAATAAATATATAATTGAGGGGTTTAGGTTAGTTCAAGAAGCATTTAAGGCACAGTGTAATATAGAATATTTAATTGTAAATGAACATGGAAAAGATAAAATTAATGATTATTTAGAAGAGTATTTGGATAACATTAAAATATATCAATTAAAAGATGAATTATTTTCACAAGTAGTTTCTACAGAAAATCCTCAAGGCATTATTGCTGTGGTAAATATAAATAATTCAGCAAATAATATAGATGGTGATTTTTATTTATTATGTGATAAGGTTCAAGATCCAGGAAATTTAGGAACGATTATTAGAACAGCTCATGCAGCTGGGGTAAATGGAATAATATTAACAAAAGGTACTGTAGATATATACAATGACAAAACAATAAGATCTACAATGGGATCAATTTTTTATGTTCCTATAATTTATGATAATGACTTAAGCTTTTTAATGAATCTTAAAAGTGAAGGATTTAGTTTAGTAGCAACTTCTTTAGAAGAATCAAAAAACTTTTTTGATGAAGATTTAAGTGGAAAAGTAATTTTATCGGTAGGAAATGAAGGTAATGGAATAAGTAATGAAATATTTGATTTAGCTGATAAAAAGGTTAAAATTCCAATGCCTGGGGGAGCAGAGTCTTTAAATGTTGGTGTTGCTACATCAATTATATTGTTTGAAAAAGTAAGACAAAGACTTTGTAAAAATTAATTTAAAACTAGGTATTGAAAAACAACTTAGTTATTTGTATAATAAGTTGTAAATAAATATTTAAAAACTGTGAATGAGAAAGTAAATTTGATAAAGTGTCCAGGAAGAAAAGGCCATAGACTGTAAGCCTTTTTACATGAAGTCTTATTGAAGTTCACTCAGGAGTTCTAGCTATGAAATTGTAGTAGTAGTTAGCGGTAAAACCGTTATTTAATAAAGCTGGATATGAATAAATTTTCATATCAATTAGGGTGGTAACGCGGATATTCCGTCCCTTTGTGGACTGAGTATCCTTTTTTTTATGGGAAATTTTAAAAAAGTATTAAAATAAATAAACCCATTAAAATTTTATTAAAAATAAGAAGGGAGAATAAAAATGCAAGAAAAATTATTAGCAATTAAAGAAGCTGCTTTTAATGAAATAGCTACTGCTGAAAATAGTGGAGCTTTAGAAGAAATAAGAGTTAAATATCTTGGTAAAAAAGGTGAACTTACTACTATATTAAGAGGAATGGGTTCATTATCACCAGAAGAAAGACCAGTAGTAGGTAAATTAGTTAATGAAGCAAAAGGTGAAGTTGAAGCAAAGTTAGAAGAGGTTGGAACTGCAATTAAAACTAAAGAAAAAAATGCTAAGCTTGCAAGTGAAGTAATTGATATATCTCTTCCAGGGAAAAAGCAAGTTATAGGAAAAAGACATCCTTTAGATTTAACATTAGAAAGAATGAAGGAAATATTTATCTCAATGGGATTTAGCATAGAAGATGGACCAGAAGTTGAGCTTGATCATTATAATTTTGAAGCTTTAAATATACCAAAGGATCATCCAGCTAGAAGTGAGCAAGATACATTCTATATTAATGATAATATAGTTTTAAGAACTCAAACTTCACCAATACAAATTAGAACAATGGAAAATCAAGAACCACCAATAAAGATGATATCTCCTGGTAAGGTTTATAGATCAGATGCTGTAGATGCTACACATTCACCAATATTTTATCAAATGGAAGGATTAGTAATTGATAAAGGGGTTACTTTTGCAGATTTAAAAGGAACTTTAGAATTGTTTGCTAAAAAGATGTTTGGAGATACGGTTGTAACTAAATTTAGACCACACCATTTTCCATTTACTGAACCATCAGCTGAAATGGATGCAACTTGTTTTGTTTGTGAAGGAAAAGGATGCAGAGTTTGTAAGGGAAGCGGTTGGATTGAAATTTTAGGTTGTGGAATGGTACATCCTAACGTTTTAAGAAATTGTGGAATAGACCCTGAAGTTTACAGCGGATTTGCTTTTGGATTTGGTGTAGATAGAATGGTTATGCTTAAGTATGGTATTGATGATATAAGAGCATTATACGAAAGTGATATGAGATTTTTAAATCAGTTTTAATTAGGAGGTAAATAAAATGAAAATACCATATAGTTGGTTAAAGGACTACGCTGAAGTTAACGTAGATCCACATACATTAGGAGATAAATTAACTCTTTCGGGTTCAGCTTTAGAAGAGGTTATAATACAAGGAGATAACATAAAAAATGTTGTTACTTGCAAGATTAAGAAGATAGAAAAACATCCAGATGCTGATAGATTAAATGTTTGTCAAGTTGATATAGGTACAGAAGAAATACAAATAGTTACAGCAGCAACTAACATGAAAGAGCAAGATATAGTACCAGTAGCTTTACATAAGTCTATTTTAGCTGATGGAACTGAAATAAAAAAGGGTAAAATGAGAGGGGTAGTTTCTAATGGAATGTTCTGTTCTGAAGAGGAATTAGGAATAGCTGGAGATGAACCTGTTCATGGATTAATGATTTTACCTGCTGATGCTCCTATAGGAATGGATATTAAAGAATATTTAGGATTAAATAAGGCTATATTAGATTTTGAAATAACATCTAATAGACCAGATTGTTTAAGTATTGTTGGTATGGCTAGAGAAACTGCTGCAACATTAAGAACATTTTATAAAATGCCAAACTTCAATTACGAAGCTAAATGTTCATCAAACATTAATGATGAATTAAAAGTGGAAGTTAAAGATGAATTATGTAGAAGATATATGGCTAAGGGTGTAAAAAATGTTAAGGTTAAGCCATCACCAGGATGGATGCAAGAAAGACTTTTAGAAGCTGGAGTTAGACCTATAAATAATATAGTTGACATAACTAACTTTGTAATGTTAGAACTTGGTCAACCAATGCACGCATTTGATGCAAGACAAATAGAAAGCAAAACAATAGTTGTTGAAAGAGCTTTAGATGGTGAGAAGTTTACAACTTTAGATGAAATAGAAAGAGAATTAGATTCAAGTATCTTAATGATAAAAGATGGTTCTAAATCTGTTGCCATAGCTGGAATAATGGGTGGATTAAATTCAGAAATTCAAGATGATACTACAGAAGTAATATTTGAATCTGCAAACTTTGAAGGAACTAATATAAGAGTTAGCTCTAAAAAGTTAAACTTAAGATCAGAAAGTTCTTCAAGATTTGATAAAGATATAGATCCAAACTTAGCTAAACTTGCAATAGATAGAGCTTGTGCATTAATTTGTGAATTAGGTTGCGGTGAAGTTATGGAAGGAACTATAGATGTTTATAATTCTGTAAAAGAAGAAAGCTCTATAACTGTAGATTCTAAATGGATAAATAAATTCTTAGGTACAGATATATCTAAGGAAGAAATGAAGGAATCTTTAGATTCATTAGATTTAAAAACAAAATTAAATGGTGATGATTTAAATATAACTATTCCAACATTTAGAATTGATATTGCTATAAAAGAAGATATAGCTGAAGAAGTTGCTAGAATATATGGATATGATAAAATACCAACTACTATATTTAAGGTTGCAACTGAAAGAGAAGCTAAATATAAGAATGATATATTAACTGATGTAGTTATTGAAACAATGATAGGAAGTGGTGTAAACCAATCAATAAGCTATTCATTTGTATCACCTAAGGTATTTGATAAGGTAAATATACCAGCAGATAGTAAATTAAGAAATGTAGTTAAAATTAAAAATCCTTTAGGTGAAGATTATAGTGTTATGAGAACAACTACTTTACCTTCAATAATGGAATCTTTAGGAAGAAATTATTCAAGAAATAATGATTATGTAAGATTATTTGAAATTGGTAGAACTTATATTCCAAATGAAGATCAAACTAAATTACCAACAGAAAAGAATGTTTTAACTATTGGTATTTATGGTGATTGTGATTATTTAGACCTTAAGGGAATAGTTGAAAATGTAATTGATGGATTAGGAATAACTAAGGCTAAATATGTTAGAGAAAGTGAAAATCCAAGCTATCATCCAGGTAAAACAGCTGCTCTTATGGTAAGAAATAAGAAAGTTGGTGTATTTGGTGAAATACACCCAGATGTAGCTGAAAACTATGGAATAGATGTTGATTGTTATGTTGCAGAACTTGATTTAGATGCTTTATTTGAAGCTTCAAGTACTACAAAAACATATAAGCCTCTTCCAAAATTCCCAGCAGTAACAAGAGATATAGCTTTATTATGTGATGATTCTATATTAGTTGCTGAAATAGAAGAAACTATAAGAAAAGCAGGTGGAAACTTAGTAGAAAAAGTTCAATTATTTGATATCTACAAAGGTGCACAAATACCAGAAGGTAAAAAGTCAATAGCTTATGCAATTGCATATAGAGATGAAAAGAAAACTTTAGAAGATAAAGATATAGCTAAGGTTCATGATAAGATTCTTAAAGCTTTAGAGCATAAATTAGGTGCTGTTTTAAGATAATATTTTAATTTAAAAGGAAGCCAAATATTGGCTTCCTTTTAAATTATTATTAATGATTTTTTTAATAAATATAGTGGATGATATGAAAGTTTGGATTTCCTTAATCCAGGATAGCCACAATCTTCTTCTCTATTAATATATTTTGTACTTCTAAATTCCTTGTTTATAAACTCTCTGTTTATAAATGCATAAATTCCCTTATATTTAATATCACATCTTTCAATATGAATTATTGCAGTATCATTAAGAATTTCACCAATTGAAAAACCAGCAAGGTTATTATTCACATATACTGCTATAGTTTTTAAATTTAAAAAATCTAAACTATAAAGCAAGTTTGTTATTTCTTTAGTTTCGCAAAGTAATTCTTCACAAAGTATATTTTTATTTTTATGCCATTTTTTTAATAAATTTAAACAATCTAATATAGATTTTTCATCATTTATTGATTTAATAGTATAATTGTAAGAATTAATAAATGAATTATAATGATTTTTCTTTTTATGGTATTTTTCACCAGATAAATTTAATAATTTATCTGTAGAATAAATATATTCAAAATTATCCCTATCTTGAGTTATTTTAAAACTTAAGTCAGTATAATTTTGCAAATCATTAATAAAATTATCCTCAATATCCCCAAAAAGATAGATGTTGTTATTAGTTGATAATTTTTTTAAGGTAAATATTAAATTATTTAATTTATCTTTTTCATAGCCTAAAGGCATCATGAAAAATTCTCCATTCTGAGTTTCTTTTTTTATTATTAAGCAATTATTTATAATAGAATATTCAACTTTGCAAAAATCTTTCCATAAATAAAGAGTTGTAAAAGAATATTCATAGGATTTATTATTAATTTTGCATAAATATTTTTCAAATAGATACCTATCATTTAAATCAATGGTTTTAAAGTACTCCAATTTATCATCTCCTAGTTAATAAGAAAGAAAAACTATATATAATATTTTATTTTTAGTATTAAAAGATGTGTATAATAAAATGTATTAAAAGAAATTCTGTAATTAATTTTAACTATAAGAATATAATTTTATGAATAATAAATTTATGAAAGGTTAAGTAAAATGAAATTACGAAATTTGCTCTTAGATTTATCAAAAGATGATATATTAAAATTAATATCTATTCAAGATAAAACTATTATTAAGTCTCTTGAACTAGAAGATTTAATAAAGGTAAGTGGAAGTTATAAATTGATGGGAATGAATATTGACTTTAATGGAACAATGAGTATTAATAGCTTTAAAAATAATATTATTTTTATAACTATTAATAATTTTAAGATATCTAATAAAGCAACAAGTAATCCATTAGTTAAAGGGTCATTAGCAATTTTGAGAAAATCAATTAATGATATTGAAGGAATGAGTTTAAAAAATAAGGAACTTACTATTGATATAGAAAAGATAGTAAAAGTATATTGTACAGATACCTATGGAATAAAACTTGAAAAATTAGATATTAGTACATTAACAACTAAAAATGGAGTATTAGAATTTGGAATAAATTTATTAGAATTAAATTTAAATAATTTGAAGGTACAAAATTAATGAATTAAAGATTATATTTTTTATTATTTTTTAATAATAA
>OATT01001326.1_pt1 | contig 13405 bp, 14 predicted proteins | sample 1476071 | NCBI WGS metagenome assembly OATT01 (sample SAMEA2579989, study PRJEB22360) | human gut metagenome | biome: human gut; feature: human-associated habitat; material: faeces | place: Denmark | collected 2008/2010 | reverse complement strand
GAATTAAATTCCACTCAAATCAGCTTAGGGGTGGAATTTAGTTTTTCAATTGAGTTCACTCTTAAAAGTGATGTATTTTTATTGTTAAAGTGGCTCAAAATATTTTGAAATGATATAATGATGTCATCTTTTAAAAAGGAGAATTATATGAATATACAAAAAAGTAAAGTTGTTATTATTGGAGCTGGGAATGTTGGTGTCAGTACAGCTTTTTGTTTAATTAACCAGGGACTTTGTGATGAAATCGCATTAATTGATTTAAATCAAGAAAAAGCTTTTGGAGAAGTTTTAGACTTATCTCAAAGCATGGAATACATGAATCGCAATACAGCAGTTAAAGTTGGAACTTATGATGATTGTCGTGATGCAAGTATTGTTATCATTACAGCGAGCGTTCCTGTTCATAATGCTGGAAATGATCGTTTAAAAATGTTAGAACCAACAAAAAAAGTTATGAAAACAATCGTGACTGAGATTATGAAAAGTGGTTTTGATGGACATTTAATAGTTGTCTCTAATCCTGTCGATGTGATGACTTATTATGCATATAAGATTTCAGGTTTACCAGCCAGACAAGTTATTGGTTCTGGAACAACATTAGATACAGCGCGTTTAAAATATTTTATTGCTCAAAAAATTGATGTTGATCCTCGCAGTGTCCATGCTCTTGTCATCGGTGAACATGGTGACAGTGAAATGATTCCTTGGTCAACTGTGCGTATTGGTGGCAAGGATATTTACAGTGTTGTCAGGGATAATGAAGCGCGCATTGGAAAAGATCCTTATGATGAGATGAAAGCTGAGACTATCAAAGCAGGTTGGGAAATATTTAATCGTAAGGGTAATACTTGTTATGGTATTGCATCAAGTACAGTCGGTATTGTCAAAACAATCCTGCATAATGAGAACAGAATACTGCCTGTTTCTACTTTATTGCAAGGTGAATATGGGCATGATGATCTTTATATCAGTGTTCCAACAATTATAGATCGAACTGGTGCTAAAGAAATTGTAGAGTTAGATATGACTGATGAAGAATTCAAAGAGTTTAATCAATCTTGTGAACATTTAAAATCATTTTATGAATGTTTAGATGACTAAAATGGTCTCGTCTTTTAGACGGGACCATTTTTATATGAAACTTATACATAAACACATCATAATGATTGAAATAATGACATAGATAGAATTTATGCATGCTGCTTTTTCATAATCAAGACCTAATAACTCTGTAAAGACCACAGCTGCTGCTCCAATGGGCGAAAAACAGAGAATAATTAAAGGACTCTTTAATGAATTGTCAATTGGTAAAAGATATGTAAAGATAGCTAAACAAATAGAAATGAATAAACGTAAACTGACTATTCTAAAAATGGCTACAAGATATTCTTTCTTGAATATTAACTGTAACGAAAAGCCTATAACAGCCATTGCGATAAAAGGATTTGCATTGCCTATCGTTTCTAAGAAGGGAAGAAAAAAGGAAGGAAGTTTGATAGACATAAAACTCAATATCAACATGATAAAATATGTCCAAACAGGAATAGAATGAAACACCTTTATAAACATTGATTGAAAGTCAAAATGTTGGTGCTTATTCTTAATTGCTGATGCAATTCCATAATTTACACCTAAACACATGATTGAATTGCCAATGTCAAATAAGCTTGTCACAATGAAACCTGTTGTATCAAAGAAACCACTGACAAATGGCATAGCAAAACAACCAATATTATAACCAGATACATTTATCATCTGCATGAGGCTTTGCTGATTCTTTTTGCCACTCCAATACCCAATCATTAATGACACAGCATTATAAGAAAGACCTAAGAGAATAATAAATAATAAAGAGAAGGCTATCTGTTGATTATTCATATTGATGATAATAGCACAGGGAAGAGTCAAATTCAGCATAAGAGATGAAAAGATAGAATATGCCTGCTGATTCACAATTCCTTTTCTTTTCAGGACATAACTTAACAAAATAATGCCCAGATAGCCACATGCCTTTGCTAAAATAGCATGCATCTATAAATATTTCTCTATAGCATGATCTAAGAATAACATTTCTTCATCTGTCAAAGAAAAAGCAAAAGCCTGACTGTTTTCTTGAGCCTGATCTTGATTTGCAACACCAACTAAAGATGCAGAGATAAAGTCTTTTTGAGTCACCCAATTTAATGCAATATGAGAAACTGGAACATGATGAATTTGAGCAATTTTATCCATCTCTTTTAAAAGACATTGAATGCGAGAAAACATAGGGTCTTTAAAGAAAGGATAAAATGTATACCGAATATCCTTCTCATCAAAATGTGGCAATTCACGATAAGCACCCGATAAAATACCAGCCCCCAATGAGCCATAAGACATTGTAAAATATCCTCTATTATGACACCATTTGAAGAGTTCCTCTTGTTCTCTATTGACCATTGAATAAGGCAACTGAATAGCTTCTATTTGACTATATTGTTCAGCTTCTAAAATAAGTTCTTGCGTCGGATTACTTAATCCAATATGAAGAATTTTACCAGCTAATTTTAATTCATTTAAAGCTCTCATTGTTTCTTCAATTGGAACATTTGGATCAGGATAATGCATCAAATAATAATCAATATAATCAGTTTGTAATCGTTGTAATGACTCTTCACACTCTTTCATAATTGTATCATAACTATTATCAATAACACGCTTACCAGTTTGCGGATCATTCACATTTCCAAACTTTGTGACAATCTTTACCTTTTCACGATAACCACCCTGCAAGGCCATTCCAACAACTTTTTCAGAAGCACTATCGGCCCCATAAACAGGTGCTGTATCAATTAAATTCACACCATTCTTAATAAGAGTGTGAATGGCTTTTATTGATTCTTGCTCTTCAACATTGCCATAAGATAAACCAAATTTATTCGTTCCACCCATTGACCATGTTCCAACACCTAAAACTGAGATTCTTTCTTGAGTCAATTGATTATCTTTATAATTCATAACATGCCTCCTTAATCAAATTCTTTCTTCACTGACGTACAATAACAATAACGTTGACTCGAACCAATCATTTGCATATATGAACAAATATATTCTTTCATAGCCATTTCTGCTTCATGACATAAATCCATCAAATCAATATGAGGATTTTCCTCAAGGGAAGCCTTCATTCGTTCTCTTCCGACTGCAAAGACATCAGTACAAACATTAATCTTATTAATCCCTAATGCGACAGCTTTTTGAATATTTTCTTGACCTGCTCCAGAACCCCCATGTAAAACAAGTGGCATCTGCAATGCAGTTTTGAGTTCTTTTAATCTTTGGAAATCTAAATGTGGAACATAACCTTGCGGATACTGCCCATGGGCAGTTCCAATTGCAACTGCCAAAGCATCAACATGTGTCTGTTTGACAAATTCAACAGCCTGATCAACATGAGTATAAAAATCATTGCTCACTCCATCACCAGCTGAAGCTTGACCCACATGTCCTAATTCTGCTTCAATTGAACAACCTGAAGCATGTGCCAAATCACTGATCAGTGCAGTTCTTTCTAAGTTCTCCTGATAAGGCAAAGCGGAACCATCAAACATAATATTGGTAAAACCATGTTGAATTGCCTCTACCACATCGTTATATTCTTGACCATGATCTAAATTTAAAGCAATGGGAACAGAAGACTTTTTAGCCATATTATTTATCATTGGTACAGTTGCATCCAATGATGCATGTGATTTCCATTGACGTGGAGAAATATTAATAATGACTGGTGAACACTCTGTTTCAGCAGCACCAATAATCGCTTTTGCACATTCCATATTACAACAATTAATAGCCATAATCGCATAATTGTTCTTATCTGCATGATGTAACATCTCTTTCATTGAAACAAGCATAATCGCTCCTCCTTCTATACAATTCCAAACAATGCCAAAACAATCGCTAATCCCATAACACCAAACATAATCAGATTAATATTCACTCTTTTCTTTAATAAGAATAAACAACCTAGTGTTAATGACAATGGGACCAGACCTTTAAAAATAGAATCTAAATACGTTTGCAAAAGAATCGGATCACTACCACTCACTGGAAAACTTAAAACGGATGTAAAAGTAACAGTTGAAGCAGTCATCCCACCAATCATAATCAATCCTAAGATACTTGCCCCTTTGGTTAAAACACTCATCAAGCCACTACGATTGATCTCAGAAATAAATTTAGAACCAACTGTATAACCAGCATAAGTCATATAATAACGACAAATAATAGAAGGAACATTATAAACCAATAAAAATAAGATTGGTCCTAATATTGAACCTTGTAGAGACAGATTAATTCCAATACCAGCAGCAATGACTCTTAAAACACCCCAGAATATAGAATCACCAATTCCTGACATAGGTCCCATTAAAGCTGTTTTAATAGCAACAATAGAATGCGCATCAAAGTTTGGATCTTCGCTATTTTCCTTTTCCATTGCGGCAACTAAACCCATTGCAAAAGTCCCTAAATTTTGAGTAATGTTATAAAACATCGTATGTCTGACCATCGCTTGACGACGCCCTTCAGGATCATTTTTATAGTAACGATTAAAAGCCGGTAATAAACAATAGATAAATCCTGCTGCATGCTGACGTACCTGTCCACCAGAACGTCCTGCAAAAATAGTAAATGATCTTAGAAAGATACTATTTAGCATCTTCTTATCTTCTTTTGTTAATGCATCTTTATTTTTCATGATAAGAAATCCTCCACATCATCTGTATTGTCTTCAGCAATCTGCCCAACTGCTGCATTTTGCTGCATTTTAATGAATTGTAAATCTCTTGATGAAACTGCCAAAACAATAATGATTCCAATTGCTGAAACAGCAACTAATGGTAATTCCATATAAGTCACCAAGATAAATCCCAAGAAATAATAGATCGCTAATTCCTTACTCCATAACATCTTCATTAAAATTGCAAATCCAACAGCAGGCATAAATTTACCTGCAACTGTTAAACCATTCATCACAACTGCTGGAATACTATTGACAAAGGTTTGAACTGGTCCTTGTCCTAAATAAACACCAATAAACATTAAAACTGAGAAAATTGTAAATCTTAAAAGCCATGCTCCAAAGTTAATAAAAGTAATGGCACGATCATTATTATCTTTAGCATACTTATCAATAAAAGGAACAAACCAGTTAAAAGCAATATTATTGATAAACATAGAAACAAAAGCTGACAAAATCCCAATTGGAACTGCAATGGCTAAAGCTGCATTGGCATCAACTGTTTGCATTGTTGCAAATGTGACAGCAAAAACTGTAGCAGCCGCAGGTTCAGCAGAAATCTGTCCACCAATATTAACCGATCCCATAAAAATAGCTTCCAATGATGCTCCCATAATTAAGCCCGTTGGTAAATCACCTAAAAGTAATCCTGTGACTGCTCCAACAACGATTGGTCTTTCAATCATACATTGACCAAGCAGCCAGTTACCACCATAACAAATAAAATAAGATAAAGCCGCTAAAAGTGCAGTGACTGTCATTTTTCTCTCCTCCTATCCTTTCATTCCATCTAATAAATTTTGAATTGGTGTTTTTGGATTCGTTGGTACAACCTGTGCATAGACAGGTAATTGGCATTTTGCCAACTCCTTTAAAGCTTCCAATTCCTGTGGATTCAAAATAATACATGGGTTTAATTGTGTCTTAAGTGCTGGATCACTTTCATCAAAACGTCCCACATTAGCCACATTGACCGATTCTACATCAGGACAATTCTTAACAATTTCCAATGTATCTTGAACACAATTTGTTAAAACAAAGAGTTTTAAATCTTGAGACCTCGGATCATTAAAAACATCTATAGATTCTTGTAAAGGCTTAATCAACAATTTCATTCCTGATGGTGTTGCCATCTTTAATGTCATTTTCATCACATCGTTTCTTGCTGCTTCATCATTAGCCACAACAATTCTCGTTGTATTTAATTCTTTAGACCAAACCAAAGCCACCTGACCATGAATCAAGCGATCATCAATTCTAATTGAAACAATCATTTCTTTCTTCCTCCTCGACACATAGAAAATCCTCATCAGTTTCTTCTGATTGATTTTGATCTTCAAAATCAATTAAAGAGACAACCGAATTCTCTACAATTTCTTTTAAGACTTCTTGTGTTAATGGTCTTGTTTCTAACAAAACAGCCAATACACACATTAAATTTGTACCTGTCACAATATATAAATAAGATGGCTTTTTCACACACAATTGGCAGACTTTCTGATTCACACTGCCACTTAATAAATCAGTAAAAATCACCCCTTCATCATCTTGATTTAAAGATGAAATAAATGTTTCAATCTGATCAGAATAATCACCTTGACACTCATCTGTATAAGCATTAATCGTTTGAATGTAATACCCATCCCCTGCTAACACATGAATAGAACTCTTTAAGCCTTCTGCTAACATTCCGTGTGTTGCAATTAATATTTTTTTCATAACAAACCCCTTTTCTGACGTGTTATATGATTTGGCGAATCTATAGAGATATAATCATACAAATAACTCATTTCACTTAATGGAAGATCTATTCCATAATTACGAAAGATATTTTCAAAACTTGTTTTCACATGTGATATAAAATCTGCATGCTCTAAAGCAAACTTCGTCACATCTCCATAATCTAATGCTTCCTTTGTTACAAGTCTTTCTATTAAACAACTGATATGAATATATAAACCCATAATCGTTTGATTAGAAAATTCAACATTTAGTAATTTTTGAAGTTTCTCAATTGATTCAGAAACAGATTCAATTAATCGTGTTGGTTCTAAAATCGTTAAATGTTTCATGACATTTTCTAAAGAGAAATTCTTCATTAAATTTCTTTTGAATTCATTAATTTCATGAGCAGTTAAATAAATTGAAAAATCACTATAAAGCTCATCCACCTTATTCATACTCATAATATCTTCTAAAGAGACAAATGAAACTTCTGGTATCTTTGGATCACTGACACCAAAGATAAATAAAATATTTTTCTTCTCAAAGACATCTGTTTGCTGAATTGAATCCATCAATTCAAAATAATCATATGTTAAAATATCAACATCTATATTCTTTGGTAAACTCCTAATAAAGAGTTCTGATAAACGACGTGCCGTATTCACCCCATTTTCTGATGTGAAAATAATCGCTGGTTTTCGTTTGGTATTCTCTATCAAACGATAGGAAGTTTGGGAGATATCATTGACCTTTTCAAGAATATGTTTTAAAGATTCATTTCTTAAGATCAAGTATCCTGCTTCTAATGCCAGTCCCGTAGAAACATGATTAATCACACCTATATCACTTTGAGCAACAGCCATTAATGATTCACCAATATCCTGTAAAGACCCCATATCAACCATCACCAATAAATCATTTTTTGTAACAACTCTCACTAAATATTGTTTAATCTTCTCAACAATCTCATGAGTTGTTGTTTCTATTGGCATATCAATGGAATCAAAGACATGTCTTCCAATCATTGTATTAACTGCATCAGAAATACTGGTTGCAGTTGAATAACCATGGGAAACAATAATACCTAAACATTTCTTTTTAACAATCCCACGAATATAATCAGCTAACAAAACAGTAAAGATTGTTTTATTGATTTCATCAAATTTAATACCTAATGAATCATAGATATAAAGATGAATACACTCTATCATTTCATATTCATTTTTAAATGATTGCTGAATAAATAAAGAAAGTTCATGAATTTTTTGATGATGTGTTGTAAACCAAGTATTCATAAATGACCTATTCTCTTTGATAAAATAAATACTTTTTGATATAAGTGAAGTGAAATTAGTTGGTTCATTAACATTGTAATTTTCAAAAATAGTATCAATGATATCATTAATAGACAATTCAATATGACGAATCTGTTTTTGATCAAATCTTTTATTGAATTGTAGATATTCAAAATATTGATGATAATGTCTTTTGATAACATTCATAAATTCATCTAATTGACCATCATTACTCATAAAAAATTTTTCTGTATCTTGTAAAAGAGAATCAAATATCTTTTCAACTTGTTGATTTTCTTGTCCTTGCTGATAATTTTGAACATCTATAAAAGACAATTCATTTTTATATTCATTCATATCGTGTGATTCAACAGATAAAAGAGGAGCAGGTAAATGATATGTATAGATTTTTAAATGATCTTCTTGATTATGATCAGCATTGGCATTGGCACAAATAATTTGGATAATGTTTTCTAAGCCATCAATATTATCGGTATACTGATAAGCCATTAATTTCCCCATAACGTTTGTACTGACAATAATTTTCTTCCCAATCTTTCTTGATTCACTTTGGAAATAACGGTATATATATGCCTCTTTTTCTTCGTTGTATCTTTCATAGAGAGTTGGCATTGTACAAATAATAGGGATATCCTGAAACATATCAAGTTGCTGTTCATGATTCATCGTTGCTTCTAAAACAATTCTCGCTGTCGATTCAAAGCAAAGTGCATATAAATCATCATCGCTGCATTCAGGACTAAAATAACGAATGATTTTTTGGATAAGCGGCAATGAAAGATATTGAGCATTACGAATATAAACCATCCCATTTTGACTTTGTAAGATTTGTGATGGATAGGTGTCTTTCTTTTGAGAATTTCCAAAAAGGATATCAAGGATATCATCCTTATTTTGAAGATCAGCCATATCAATCACTATCAATTGTGAATGTGTTTCAATAATATTTTGGGAAAGCATATATTTATAAACTGCTCTGATAAGATTCTTGCGCCCCGTTCCCTTCTCACCTATTAAAACCAGTGGTAATCCTCTTGTTGGATATTTCATACAGGCTTTAAAATTATCAATAATTCCTTTTAAAGACCCATAAGCTCCTATAATATCTTCAAATGCATAGTCTTGACGAGAATGATTTTGAAGATAAGCTTCCAATTCATTAAGACTTAAGAAATCTAATTGTTGAAATACAAAACCACCTTGTTGTTCTAATATATTTCTATGGAAAAACAATACAGGTCTTGTTAAAACTTTAATTAAACATTTTTCTTTAAACAGTTCATTTAAATATTGGCTCGCTAAACTTCTGCTAATTTTCAGTTCATCAGCCACATGATTGGCAGAAAAAGTTTCAATATCCTTATCTTTTCTTGTTTGTGTACACATTTCCATATAATCGATTATTTCATCCCTCGTTGTTATCATATAGACTCCTTTCACCGGTAACTCAAGCATACCTTGTTTTGTATAAATTGTCATAATTGACAAAATTTCTTGCACTTTTTGGCAATAAGAAAAGTAGTGTTGAAAGAATGTCGATAAGTGTCGAATATATTCTTATCATTTATAAATGATAGACAGATATTGACAACACTTTTCCATTCAATTTCATCACTACTTTTATTGTAGCATTATTAAGACATCTCTAATTTTCCAATTTTTACCATTAACTATTTCACTAAACTCAAAGCAATAAAAAACAAACCATAGAAATATGTTATGAGATTAAAAACAGTTAATATATCCTTAAAACGACATTCAAAGAATTTTTCGAATAACAATATAATGTCTGAAAGAAAATAAAGAATAAAACCCACCATAGAAAATAAAAACATAGGTGTTGATAATGTGAGATACACAACAACACTTCTGACCATTGCTAAAGTAATCATAAAAGCATATGCCAAAATCGCTTTATCATATACACCATAATCCATACGTGGCAAATAGGAAAGAGCAATGACAATCATTATAGAAGCAACTGGCAGAATGAACTCTATAATAGATAATGATTGAAAATTAATAAAATAAATAACAAAACAAAGATTAGCAATCAAAAAACAAGTTAATCCATATAAAAAACTTTTTTTATATTGAGTTGCAAGCATAAAATCTCCTGCAAGACAACCTATCAATCCCGGTAAAAGCCCTACCATCATAGAGACACGATCTGAAGTCATACCACAGTATACTGCCACAGCTATAAAGGCCAAACTGTTAAGCGTCTTAAAAATAATATAAAATTTCTTTTTTATGGATAACAGCATCATGATGACAAAGATACTATAGACTGCAAAAAGCATAGCGATCATCCTTTCTTTATCCCTATTATATTCTATTTAAAATAAACTTGCTATAAGAGGAGCAAAAACAACAGTAAAAATACCTGCAATAACAATTGACAAACTACTCATAGCACCCTCAATTTCTCCAAATTCAATGGCTTTCGCTGTTCCAATCGCATGCGCACTATTTCCTAATGCCAATCCAATCGCTACAGGATGATTGATTTTAAAGATATGACAAACTGTTTTGGCTATCATAGCACCAAAAATTCCTGTGATAATGACAATGCCAACAGTCATCGTTGAATTCCCTCCAATTAATTCAGACACTCCAATTGCTATTGCAGTTGTGATTGATTTTGGTAAAAGTGAAAATAATAATGTATTGCTAGCATTGAATAAAAGACATAATACTGTAATACTTAACATGCCCGCTAAACAACCACTCAACAAACTTAATAAAATGGCATCTAAATGTTTCAACAGAATTTGACTTTGTTTATACAAAGGAACTGCTAAACAAACTGTTGATGGTGTTAATAAAAATGTAATCATCTGCGCACCTTGATTATATGTATCAAAATCAATATGAAAGAAAGACAGTACAGCAATTGATATCAATGCACTCATTAATAAAGGATTAAAAAGTGGATATGGAAATTTCTTACGTATTTGAACAGCAATCCAATATGACAATAAACTCAAAACAATTCCAAAATACATCGTTTCTACAAAAATCTTATCCATTCTTGTTCTCCTTTCTTTCAATAATCAGCTGTGCAACTTTTCCAGTCGTCACCATTACAACAATTGTACTGACAACAAGCACAACGCCAATGACAACAATATCCCCCAAGAGTTCATCACCAACATTCATTAAACTCACAGCTGATGGAACAAATAAAACTGGCATAATTAAAATTAGCCAATCGGCAACATCTTCTATATCTTTAAGTTTAATAATACCAGTAAATAAACAGATTAATAAAATGAATAATCCATAAACACTTGCTGGCACTGGTAAAGGCAATAAACTCAATAACTCACCAATAAATGATATTGCCATAATAATTAAAAATTGATGTATATACTTCATTTTCGATACCCCCATTACAGTTTCACTATTATAACACTATTCTTCTCAAATCCATATTGATTTCATACATTTCTTTCAAAGAAAAAAAATCAGCCAATATAATGAGACTAAATATCTTTTTTAATCATTAGTATTATTTCTTCACTTCATTCTTTTATTTTTAATTCACTACAACAAATTTCATAAGAAAATATACAATCTTTTAGATTTTTTCTATAGTCATACATTTTCCATTATATTAATAATTTCAACAACAACTTCTATTCTATCAGATTCAAATCCTATTTTATTAAATACTTATGAAAACATTATCAATATCATAATTAAAAAAAGTTTTAAATAAGTTGATTTTTATACGAAAATTAGCTTTAATGAAAGAAGAAAGATATTGAGGTAAAGCTATGAAACAGAAATATAGAAAACAAAAAAAGCGTGGAAAATATACAAAGAAAATCATTGATGATTATTGTGTTATTGACTTAGAAACAACAGGATTATCATGGACCGATGATAAGATTATTGAAGTTGGAATTTTAAAAATAAGAAATCAACAGATTATAGATAAATATTCTCAACTCATTAATCCAGAACGTGAAGTTAGCCCTTTTATAACCAAACTCACGGGAATTACAAATGATATGTTATTAGGAATGCCAACCCTTGATGAGATTAGAGACGATGTTTTCAGTTTTATTGGTGATGATATTTTATTAGGACACAATACATCATTTGACTTAAACTTTGTTGCAAATCAATTTCATATAGATATTGAAAATGAATATATGGATACACTTCAGTTTTGTAGAAAGGTCTATCCTCACATGAAACATCATCGTTTAACAGATATGGTCCAATACTTAAACCTTTCCAATAATGAACATAGATCAATTGCTGATTGTATTGCTACATATGAACTTTATGAAAAAATAAAAATAGAAATTGAAGATAAAAAAATATCCCTATAGCATCTTAATATAGGGATATATGATTAAAAACTATATTCTTTTTTAATCGACCTAACGATTTTATACCTTCTCTATTTTGATATAACGTTAATTGAGCTTTAATAATTTGATAATTATCATATGCCCGAAAATAATATTCATTTGTATGAAGGTCAATAAAACATGTATTTCGGTATAATTATATGTTTCTCTTTGTGTTACAACAACATTCCTCGTAACCTATTGATTATTATATTGTCTCTCTAATATCTTTTATGGCATTATAAAGATATCTATTCCAGTTTTTATATTCACTACTACCCATACTTTCTTCATAAGAAAGCATGCAATCCTTTATATTTTCTATAGCAACATATGCTTATATCATGTTATTTATTTTCAGCAATAACAACCTCTATTCTATCACATTCAAGTCCTTTTTCATTCTCTTTTGCTTCTCCTACAAAAACAATATCTTCTGCACATTCTTTTAAAATCCATTCATGTGTAATATACCCACCCCTATAAACAGGATTTTCAATATCATTTTTAATAATATCTTGTTTAAACTGAAATGTATAAACTTGACTAACTTTTAGTTTTGAAACAATACTTTTGTCTAATCTCAATAAAAATGGTGTAGATTGAAAAAATGAAACAATAACTGTTTTATAATTCTTATCGCCAAATTCATAGTCAATGCCAATATCATGAACATTTAATGTAAAATCACCACTTATTTTTAAATTAACTTTCCCCGTTATAATTCCTGCATACTTAAGCTGTTGTTGTAATGCACTATTTTGTTTTTTCAAATCTTCTATTTCTTTATCCTGAAATGAACACCCACTTATTCCAAATACCATTAAAAATGATAAACACATCAAAAAAATTTTTTTCATATCCCTTCCGCTCCCTGTCTCTTCTTTTATGACTATATTTTATCAAATTATTATGAAAATATTGTGAAGATATTGATTTTATGATAAATTTCATTATAATGAAAAAAGAAAAATATTGATGTAAAAAATATTCAACAAGAATATAGAGAACCAAGAAAACGTTGACAACATAAAAAAATCGATGATGATTATTGTGTTATTGACTTAGAAACAACAGGATTATCTTGGGCTGATGATAAGATTATTGAAGTTGGAATTCTGAAAATAAGAAATCAACAGATTATAGATAAATATTCTCAACTCATTGACCCAGAACGTGAAGTCAGTCCTTTTATAACCAAGCTGACAGGAATTACAAAT
>OATT01001312.1_pt1 | contig 13600 bp, 10 predicted proteins | sample 1476071 | NCBI WGS metagenome assembly OATT01 (sample SAMEA2579989, study PRJEB22360) | human gut metagenome | biome: human gut; feature: human-associated habitat; material: faeces | place: Denmark | collected 2008/2010 | reverse complement strand
TAAGGTAGAATATGGCTGGTATGAATAATGTGAAAAAGAATTTTGAAACAAATATACATATTCGTATTTTTTGTTTTTACAAAAGTAAAATTGAAAGGAGCAATTTATGAAAGTTAGAATACAGAACATATTTAATAAATTAGACAAGATAATTCTAATTTTATTGATGATAGTCTCAACTATCAATCTGAATGGTATATCAAGTATTTTTGCTGACAGTGCTGATAATGTTGGTGATTATCCTAAGAATGAAACATTAAAATATAATGGAAAAATTTCTTGGAGTGGGAATATTGTAGGAGATTTTACTATAGGAGGACAGCAAGCATTTTGTATGCAACATCCAGTCGCTACCCCAGGTAATAATACAAAATTAACTACTTCCATTTATAATGATTCTAATATAAGAAAGGTTTTATATTATGGTTGGGAAGGACCAGAACAGTGGAGTGGATTAACCAGTAAGGAAAAGGGTGTGGTAATTACTTCATTATCTTTGAGTTATTTTTATTATGGAGATAAGAGTACAAATGATATTGATGATTTTTTAGATTATATTAAAAATAAAACTGTACCTAATTTGTCAGTTCAATTTAGTAAAGAGAAGGTTTCAGCATATCAAAATGGAAATATTCAAAGAACTGAAACATTAGAATTAAAAAGTGATTCAAACAAATTTGGTATAACAATAAATTTAAAAGATCAAATGACATATGTTGATGAAACAAAAAATACACGTCAAACAGGTGGTAGTGTTACAATAAAAGGAAAAACTAAATTTCATTTTGAAGCACCTCTTAATGTGAATCTTGGCATATGGAAAAGTGGAACTAAAACAGCTTCATATAAATTTCAGCCAATTAGGTCTCAGACTTCAGGCTCTCTTCAAGATGTAGGTAGAGGAAAAACTGTAATGGATCCTGCAGTAACTACATCGCTTCAAATCGATTGGTTATCTTTAGGTAATCTAAAAATTGCTAAGGAAGATAACAAAGGAAATAAAGTTCCAAATACACAGTTTAAGATTAGCTATAATTCAGATATGACTTCTCCGATAGGAACTTATACAACTACGAGTGATGGATATGTAACTATAAATGATTTAACACCACAGAATGTATATATCCAAGAAACAAGTGTTCCTAATCATTTGGTTCTAGATAATACAGTGCACTCAATTGAAATAAAGACTGGAGAAACAGTTACTTTTACACAAACCAATAACTGGAAACAAGGTTATATTGAAGTTACAAAATATGATAAGAAAACAAATCAAATTGTTAAGAAAAGTGGAACGCAGTTTGAAATATTAAAAGGATCAACTGTTGTATCAACAATTACAACAAACGCTAGTGGAGTTGCTAAGAGTGGATTGCTTGATTATGGTACATACACAGTTCGAGAAAAGAGTGCTCCACAAAATTATGTTATTGCAACATTAACACAAAATCAGGATGTTGTGGAAAACAATAAAACATATAGTATAAAAGTTTACAATGAGCCAGTATTAGGTTCAGTTAATTTAACCAAAGTAGATGCTGATACAAATACTTCAGTACCTCAAGGTGATGCAACTCTAGTTGATGCAGAATATGTTTTAAAAGCAAATGAAAACATTTTAAATCCATCAGACGGTTCTGTTTTATACGCAAAAGATGAAGCTATATCTGTTAAAAATATTGGGAGTGGCTCATGGGGTGATACTGGAACAAAGAAAACAGACAGTAATGCTAAAATTAAGTGGTCTAATTTACCAATGGGAAGTTATTATATTCAGGAAGTTAATCCAAGTAACGGTTATTTATTAGATACAGATAAGCATGTTTTTTCAATTACTTCATCAAATCAAACAACAACTATTGTTACAAGCAATCAAACTTTAAAAGAACAAGTTATTAAAGGACAACTTTCCATTGTAAAAGTTGGAACAACTGGAGAAAATTCAGGAGTCATTAAGCCATTAAAAGATGTTGAGTTTACAATGAAATTACAGAGTGAAGTCGCAAAGGTTGGATGGGATGCAGCTAAAACATATGATATCCTGGTAACAGATACAAATGGTATGGCTATTTCAAAAGCATTACCTTATGGTCTGTATATTGTTAGAGAAACAAAAGGAGTTCTTGATCATGGTATTGGTGGAGATTTCCTTGTTGAAATTAATGAAGATAAAGAAATAGAATATAGAGTAGTTAATAACGTCCCTTTCCAGTCATGGTTAAAAATTGTTAAACAAGACCAAGATGGAAATGACGTTATTTTAAGTTCAGCTACCTTTAAATTAAAGGACAAGGATGGGAATTTTGTAAAACAGAAAGTATCAGGTTCATATGTTGATGAATGGTCTACAGATGATCGTGGATATGTATTTCTTAATAACAGACTTGAGCAAGGTGAGTATACAATCGTTGAATTAAAGAACCCTGAAGGCTTTTTAATTGGATCAGATATAAATGTTCATATTACTTCTTCTAGCCCTCATATAAGCTTAGATGACGATAATCAGGCAGTCATTACAGTTTATGTAAAAGATGAGAAACCAACTGGTAAAATTGTTTTAAATAAGATATTTGAAAGGACAGAAGATAATGCTCTTGGTGGAGCAATTTTTAAATTAACTGCTTATTCAGATGTTATAGATCCTGCTACTGGTAATATTATTTATCATAAAGGTGATGCAGTTAATATTGATATTGCTGAAGATGGATTATATGTAATCAATGAAAGTGGCCAGTTAATAATTGATGGATTACCACTTGGAGTAGATGGTGCAAGTTATAAACTAGAAGAGGTAAAAACATTAGATGGATATGATCTTTTAGAAGAACCAATTATTTTTAATTTCAGCATTAAGGATAGTTTGACTAAAGAATATACTATCGAGAAATCAATTAAAAACAATTTAACACAAACAAGTTTTATTAAAAAGGATGCAGATGGCCATGTAAGGTCAGGAGCAACTTATCAAATCAAAGATGATAAAAATAATGTTATTGATGAATGGGTAACAACAGAAGATCCTCATTTGATCAAAGGACTTGTTTATGGGAATGAATATACATTAATAGAGTTAGTTGCTCCTGAAGGATTAACAATCGCTAAGGATATTAAATTTATCTATACAAAGGATACAAAAGAAATTGAGATGATAGATACGAAAGTTGAAGCATCAAAATTAGATACACAATTTAATGATATTAAAGGAGCAAAATTACAAGTCATTTCTACAAAAACAAAACAAATTGTTGATGAATGGGTAAGTGATGGAACAGTTCATTCAATTGAAAATTTAATTGTAGGGCATGAATACATATTAAAAGAAATTGATATTCCTCAGGGATACGTTAAAGCTGAAGATATTGTTTTTACTGTTAACAATGATCAACAAAATCAATCTATAAAAATGATTGATAAACAAGTTATCGTTTCAAAAATAGATGCTCATGATAATCGTTTAAAAGGTGCAGAATTATCTGTTTTAGATGTTGATGACAATGTGATTGATCATTGGATAAGTGATGGTAATGATCACTATGTTAGTGGTCTGATAGAGGGAAAAGAATATACATTACATGAAAATCAACCACCTCAAGGGTATCTTTTAGCTGAGGATATTCAATTTGTTGTAACAAAAGAGAAAGAAAATCAATTCATCGCAATGAAAGATGAACAAGTATTAACTGATATTCAAGTCAATAAAGTAGATAGTTTAACAAAGTTACCTATTAAATCTCAAGATTTTGAATTTACTATGTATGCTGATCAAGAATGTACAGTTGTATTAGATATTGTACATGCTAATATTGAAGATGGGACAGCAACTTTTAAAAATGTGCCTTATGGAGTTGTTTATATTAAAGAAACTAAAGCACCATTGGGATATAGATTAAGTACAGAAGTAAAGAAAGTTGTCGTTAATGATGATTTAGAAGGAGTTGGAAATATACATAGCTTTGTATATGAGAATACTTTACTGCCAGTTGTAGTCACAAGCGTGCCTACTGGTGATCAAATTAATATAGGTTTCATTGTATGTTTATTAATGGGTAGTGCATTAGCAAGCTGCTTTTTATTTTATAGAAGAAAAAAAGAGGAGGAATAGAACGTGGATAGGAATCAAGAGCAGACTTTAGAATCAGCAAGAATCTTAGTTAATAATTATCAGGATGTGCTGAATCGTGATGAAGAAACTTCTGAAGAGGATTCAGATACAATATATAAGGAATACTGGCATCTTATTTATGATAACTTTGGTAATGAAATGATTAATTTAGCTGAACAAAAAATAGGTCTTGGAAAGTTTACAACTCTTGAGTTTTTAGATGCACTTGAAGAAGTTATAGAAAACGCACCAAGAATTGTTGATGAATATCAAGGGTATGTTTTAAAACGTTGTAAGGACTGTTGGGGAGATATGAGCTACTTTGTCTATCTAAACAACAGACAGTACAGTGAATCACTTGACTATCCTAATGATGAAGTTGCTATAAAATATTTTAGACATAGTATTGATGATCAACCTGGTGATCCTAACTTTTATGATTAGGATGTACCAGTGACTGGTACATTTTGATATATGAATAGAAAGCAAAAGCAACTTATCTTTATAGCTGTGTGTCTAATTATTATAGCTATAATGGGTGTTGTTTTATATAAGTATATGGAATACCAGGAGGCATATAATAAGATTCATCTTGTATTTAAGGAACCACAAAATAAATATGAGATAAATACTCAATTAGAACCCATATCATTTATCAAAGAAACAAATGCTCAAGATATTATTTATCCAAAAATCGATACGTCTAAAGTTGGTGAACATACATACGTATATGTAGCAATTGATGCTAGTGGAAATCAAAGAGAGTTTATTCTTGTTCTTAATGTGGTAGATAGTATTAAGCCTATTATCAAACTAAAAACAGAAAGTGTATCTGTTATAAAAGGTTTTAAAGATATAGATTTCAAGTCCTATATAAAAGAATCATATGACCCAGTAGAAGGAAAAATAGATCCTAAAATAGAAGTTCCTTCAGATTATAAATCTATTGGAACACATCAGATAGTTTATACAGTTACAGATAGTCATAACAACACTGAAAAAGCAATCTTAAAGTTTACTGTAAAGGAAGAAATTAAAAAGAATGAAAGCAAAGATGAAAACAATTCAAAAAATAATAGTAATTCTACAAATTCATCAAAAAATTCCAATGATGCAAAAAAACACACAAGTCAATCACCATTAAATACAATTAAACCTCCAAATCAGAAATTTTTGTTTAGTCAGGGATATGACATGGATAGTGCAATGACTCTTTGTACAAGTAAATTATATGATGCTAAGAAAGATGGCTATTCAGGAGGATGTTATCCCATAAGAGACAGTAACAATCTATATATTGGTGTGGAATTGAAGTTAGATTGAGTTAGGAGGCATAGAGTGGAGGAGTATTATAAAATGTTATTTACATTAGTATATGAAAACAATCTGGAAGACTACCAAGATGAAATACTAAATTATATTAGGAAACTTAAAAAGATAGCTAATGTGCATCCTCGATTGATGCATGTTGCTATCTTTTCAGTTTTTAGAACTGAAAGAAAAAGATTGTCAATTTTATTTCCAGAGATCTACAGACGCTTTGGGAATAATCTTGAAATCTCAAAAATGAGCAATGATGATAAGGAATATATCATGAATACATTTATTAATGCAGTTGAAAAAATTGGAAAGGAGCAGATTAATGCTATTCAAAAAAATACATAAAGTTGAAATGGAATCAAAACATGAAAATGATGAAACTGAAGAATTATCTGAAGAAGAATTGGAATTTCAATTTCAGAGACAGTTAAGAAAACTTAATTTTAAGCGAAAAATAAAAAATATTCTTATTTACTCTGTTATTGGATTAGCTTTAATTGGTGGTTATAAAAGTCTCTTTCAAGTAGAGAAAAAAACACCTCATGAAGAAATAGAAAATCAGTCATTTATCACTCAATATATAAAAAATTATTATGTATATCCAAAGACTGATGAGACAAATGAATTTTTAAAGCTATACACATCACAAACAGATTTATCAAATGATTTCAATCAAAATCTTGAAAGTGGTGAAATTACATCTTGTGAAATTTATAAGGTTGAGAGTGATTCAAAAAAAGATAATGTTTTACATTATTATGTGAGTGCAGAATATAGGACGAAAATGAAAGAAAAAGAAGCATCTACAGAGAAGATTTATTGTAAAATCGACGTTGCTAAAATTAATGATTCTTATCTTGTCATTCGACCAATCAGTAATGTATCTCATGAAAGAAAAATTGTTGAGGATAAGGAAATATTGGATTCATTTAAATTTGAAGCACATACAACAACGCAAACACTTGATGATGATCAGAAAAAAGAAATTGAAAATACAATAACTTTATTTTTAAAAACATACAATGAAGATATTGTACAAGCAAGATTATTAACTACTGATCCGTCAATCATTGATGCTCTTGATCTCAATACAAAACTAGCATTAGATCATATGAATGATTGCTCTTCTGATGATGAGAATATTTATGTAACAGCTCAAATTAATGCTAATTACAAGGATATCTATATATCAAAACGAAACTATTACTTTGTTATTGATAAAGAAAAAAATAAAATCAAAAATATGGAGGTATTTTAAATGAACTTTTTTACAACATCTTTAGGAATATTTATTTATCAAGTAATTGCAACTTTGGGAGTAGTTGGTGGAGGAATTATGCTATTTAAAAGTGGTGTTGCTTCTTTTAAAAGGACTGGAAAATGGTCAAGTATTATAGATGAAATTGTTGTTGGCTTTATTGGGCTTGTTGTTTATGCTCTTGTTATTAGTAATGAACCGATGACTATTGTTAATTTCTTAAAAGGTCCAATTATGTTCTTTTGGGATCTCATTGTTAGATTTCTAAGAGAAACACTTGGCTTGGGACTGTAGAGGTGTATTGAAAATGAAAGGATATAATTATTCTATTGCTGAAGATTATAAACAGAAGTTAGTCATTCCTTATATTGGAATTGAAATTGATGGATGGTTGACTTTCTTTTCGGCAGTGCTTGGTATTGCAACAGTTGTTATTGTTATAGGATTACCTCTTTCTTTCCTAATGGGAGAAATAGGGTTCTATATAGCTTTAGCAATAGCAATTATTGGAATATTGGGAAGTATCACATACATTAATGAAATTAACCAGGAAACTGGTAAGAATAGACTTCAGGAATTGTATTTTACAAGTATTAAGAAATATCGATTTGTATATGATCATAATGGAGTTAAACATTTTTTAACTCCTAAAAAGGAAGGAGTGATTTATATCAATGCACGTAGGTAAAATATATGTTTATGATAATTTGATTTATCATAAAGAAGTTGCAAATTACTATTATAAAATCACACCCATCAATTCTTTATTTGCTCCAGAAACTCAGCAAACAACATTATTAGAAGCAATGACAAACATTATTACAGATGTCAATATGCCAGGTAGTATTATCATTAGGCCAAAGGCGATTGATAATAAAATGATTTATCAGTCATATGCTGATAATTTTAAAAAGTATGGCAAGCCTGAATTCCTGGATCTTGCAAAAGATTATATTTTATCATTAAAAGAAATATTATCAAAGGCCATAAAATACAGATATGATATTTATCTGGTTTTTTGTGATGGACGTGAAGATCTTAAAAAAAGAAAAAATATCAAATTGTTTGGTGAAAGTAATAAACCATTAACGCAATCAGAACTTGAACTATATCAAACTGCTGAAAAAGAAATCTTTAAAAAATTATCACGCAGTGTTCAGGCACAAAAAGTCAGCGAGGATCTCGCTTTAACACTACATAATTATATTGCTATACCAATTGAAAAAAAGATAATTGATTATTGTGTGGAAGAAAGTCCAATGTCATTAACATATCACTATAAACAATCCAACAAAGCTGAATTTGATGAACTCTATACAAAAACATTAGTAGCAAGTAAATTCGAAAGAAGTCGTCTTGAAGATATCACAAGAGCAAATGATGTTATTAATTCATTGCAACTTGAATCCTATCCTACTGATGTCTTTATTAAATTTGATCTTGAACATACTAAGGATTTTAAGAGAGACATGGCCGGTAAGAAAGAGAGCATCAAAAAGGCACATAAGCGTTATATCAGTTTAACTGATCGTAAGGATAAGGAAGCGATTAAGGCTCAGATTGTTGCAACGTCAGGTATGGAGGCAGATGAATCAATTGAACGTGTAAAAGTAAAATGGCAAATGTTTTTACGTATACGTTCAAATAGTGTTCAGATGCTTGAAAAACGTGCTGATGCTTTAATGGAGAAGTTTAGTGGTGTAAACATCAGATTGTCTCAGGAACTTGGCGAACAACTCTCATTGGCAAATAATCTTTTTCCATATCGAAGCATATTCAGAAAGTATGTACAATTAACTGATATTAGCTATTTTGTGAATTATAATTATTTAGGTGGGTTATACATAGGTGATGAAGAAGAAGGAATGATTGAGTCATATACAGTACCTGGTAAAATTCCTATTTTCTACAACATTTCAAAACCATTGTTAGGACAAACAAAAACATCATCCAGTGTGTCGGTTTATGCAGGGGAGACTGGTGGTGGAAAGACACAACTCGCAGACCATAGAGCATTTCAAAATATGATCTTTAAGGGCATGAGAGTATTAACAATTGATCCAAAAGGAGATCGTGAGAAAAAGATAAAGCTATTAGGAGATAGAGCATCACATTTGAAAATAGGATCAGATGATTGTCAGGATGGAATGTTTGATGCTTATCTTATAAATAGTCAATATGATGATGCATTAGAACAAGTTTATAAGGATGTAGATGCAATGGTAAGAGCACTAGGACTAAGAATATCTGTTGATTATAATGCAATTGTTCAAGCTCATACAGAAATGATTAAGGATGTCAAAAATAAAACAATACCAAGAGCAACATTTACTTATTTTATTGAGAAACTTGAAAAATATGACGAATATATCGCAAGACAAATTATTACATTAAGAAGAACAAAAATTGGCAGATTATTTTATGCTACTGAAGATACGAAATATGATTCTTCTTTTAACCTTAATAAACAGTATAATCTTATTACATTTATCAAAACTCCAGTTCCTCGTGATCAAAATATGGATTCAAGGGATGATCCAAATAGATTGGATAATGCCATCTTTGCACTTGCCTTTTCAAGAGTACAAAATATCATTACTAACTTTATGAAACAGTTCGGTAATGAAGAAAATATCTTAATTGTAGATGAATACAAACGAATCAAAGATACACCAGGTGGAGAAGTGATTATTGATAATTGTGCACGACAAGTGAGGTCGTGGCAAACTCATTTGTTGATCATAACACAATCTCTATCTGATATTTCATCTTCTTTGTTGAACAATACTGGTGAGATATTTGTTGGCTCTTTAAAATCTTCAAAAGAAATTGAGTTTGTACTTGATGAAATGAAACTAAACAATCATCAAACTGTACGCAGTGCTTTGATTGATAGAACGACTGCTGAAGGAGCTGATGAAAATAAAAAATATGTTTTTCTAATGCAAGATTACAATAATAGAAAATGTCTGACAAAGCTTATTATTCCTAGATGTTTCAGTGAGATATTTAGAACCTTAAAAGATAATGAAACAGTAAGTATAGGAGGTAGGCAATATGAATAAACTAAAGAATTTATTGTTACCATTTTTGGTTGTATGTGCTTTAATATTTTCTTTTAAAGTTACTATTGTTCCAACATATGCTGAACACCAGAAACCACCTAATACTGAAGAGAATAATAACACTGAAAAAGAGGAAACTGATGAGAATAAAGAAGATACTACTGGATGTGATTCATATGCGACTCAGGAATTGCGTGATCAGTGTGTCAAGGATAGAGCAGCTAATTTGTCAACTGCTCCTTTTTATACTGGAGCTATCATGTCAATTGATAGTAAGATATCAGAAAAAGAGTTAAAGCAAGATTATGTTAAGAATTTTTCAAATTCAAGTGTGACTGCTTTATCATATAATTTGAGTTTATTAGACCCTGATACAATTATTATGCATATTGTTAATATTGTTATAAGCCTTATTGAAATGATTGGACAAGCTATAAGTTTGATTGTTCTTATACTTTATAATGTTGCTTCAGGTAGTTTCTGGAAAACAATCATTCAGGGAGTTTTTGACATATTCGATAAAGCTATATTTAATTGGGGCAATCCCAACTCCTGGTTTATGAAGATACTATTTATGTTTGGAGCCTTATCAGTTGCCATGAAACTCATGTCACAATGGAACAAGCATTTTACTATTAGCACACTTATAACAATAACTGCACAAGTTGTTGTATCATGTATGGTGATCGTGTTTATTGCTCAATATGGAAGGGGTATTATTTCAGAAGTTGAAGTTATGGCCACTGAATCAGTTGTTCAGAATTTTAATTTACTTGAGGATCAGTATGACAGTGATTTGCCTCTTGAAATAAATGTGAAAAGCCAAATTTTTGATATTATGCAAAAGCAAGGATTTGTACTTCGACATTTCGGAGTCACAACTGCAGAACAAGTTGATGATATTGAAAATGTTCCAATAAGTGATGGAACAAAGAGAACTGTCACTGGGAAAGAGCGTGTTGAAAAATTACTCAATGAACCAAGCCAAAGACGTTCTTATCAAGAGCGTAAGATTTTAGGTAATGATCAAATTGGCTATAGCAGTGGTCGAGTTCTTGCAATATTAGGAATATCAGTCATTTTTCTTATTCATAGAATTTTAATGGGATTTTTGATTGGTGCATCTTCACTTTTGTTATTGGCCATAGGCTTTTTAAAAGAAATTACAATAGTAACGTCTGTTTATGCACTGGTTTTTATGCTCTTTAAAAAAGATAGAAAATTAGGGTTTAATTGGTTTATGGGAAGAATGCAGTGGATGATAGCTTTTATATTATCCAATCTTGTCTTTAACATGTTTTTATCATTTATTGTTTTATTAATAAATGGTATATCAGCTCAAAAAGCATCACTTCTACTTATCCTTCCGTTTGATGTCATATTGTGCTTGGCAATATATTTTCTTGTAACACATGCACCACAAATTTGGCAAAAGATTATGTCAACTTTTGATATTGATGGTAATGATGGAGTTATTAATCTTGCCAAAGGAATTATTGGTGGAAATATCACACCAGGTGATATGTGGAGTCAATTTAAAAATCATGATGATACGGATCCGGATCCATCTGATGATACTTCAAACAATGGATCGGTACAAAAAGCATTATCAAAAATGGCGAAAGATAATGATGATCTTTCAGAAAGTGAAAATGACAATGATATTGCTCCAACGAATAACGATAATGACGCTTTAGAAAAACCATTAAAAAATGATGATACAGAACCTAAAGATAACAATCTAAATTCTACTGAAAATGAAGAACCTCTAGATCCTGATTCCACAGAAAAAGAGATTCAAGAAGATATTGATCAAGAATTAGAAGACACTACTCATGAATCAGAAGAGACTGTTCAATCTCTAGCAGAAGTGGATGATAATATAGATATTGAATCAGATGATCAAGAGAGTGCTATTGATTTTAAAAATGATGATATTGAATTTGGAGAAAATGAATTAGAAGATGAAGTTGAATTTGATGAGGAGCATCAAATAGATGAGGATATAGTTGTTGATGATTCCTTAGAGAAAGCAAAAAATGATGATCGTATTGAGTCAGAAGAGAGTGATCTTTCTGAGGAAGATTCACTTCTGAATGAGGATCATAATTCTGATCAAAAAGAAAAACTTCAACCTCATGATCAGGATGATGAATTTAAAGATACTGGTTCTCAAGAAAAAGATATTTTAGATGATTTGAAAATCACTAAAGAAGATCAGGACGAGGATGAGTTTAAAGATATGGAGGTAATTAAAGAGAAAGAAGTAGAAGAGGAAAAAGTAAAAGATATGGATGATTTTATGGAATCGCTATTGGATTAGAGGAAAAATTAAATTGAAGATTATAAAGAAATTATTTATTCTTCCTTTTATTTTTTCTCTTCTTGTTATTCTTCTTTTTCCAATGGCTTTTGTTAATAACAAAACGAGAGACACACCTTCAGGTAGCGATATAACTGGTGCAAATGATACAACCAACATTGATATAAATCACCCCTCATACAAGCAAAATAACCCCTTGTGGCCCAAATTTAATGGTCAGTGTACCTGGTTTGCCTGGTCACGATCAAATCAGTTGTTTGGGGTTAAATTGCCTACTAGGGATGCCAAACATTGGTATGATTTAGCTAAAAGTATGGGGTTTAAAGTGGGCTCTACCCCCTCTAGAAATAGTGTTATGGTTATAACTGGTACAACCTTTGGACATGTTGCATTTATAGAGGCATGGGATGGAGAAAATATTACGGTTTCTGAAGGAAATGTTAACTGGACTGGTTATATGCCACCTGATGGGGTTGGTATCTATGCAAGTGATGAAGAGGCATTGAAACATATAAGAGTTTCAACACATAATTTTAATCAGTATAGAAAGAACCTGATAACTAGGGGAAGAAAAATTGCTGGCTTTATTTATTTAGAATAAAATATTAAAAAAAGATAGGAGAGAAAAAGTTGATAAAATATATTGATTATCAAAAAGATCAAACAGATATAAAATATTTTCATGGGATACCTTATATAAAAAGACCTGATAAGAATCATCAAGTGATAGGACAAACAACTTTAAAGAAAACAAAAGATAAAGAAAAAGATATCATTGTCTGCGATGATATCTTTTATAAATATCATAAAGTTGTATTAGGCTACAAAAAAGGATATATACCAGTAAACAATAATGAATACATTGTCCTAAAAAGACGATTTCCCATTTTTATAATTATTATCATTATGTTATTAAGCATTACTATTGTGATAGCACTTTTTTCATCTATAGATGAAAGAAAAAATCTTAAAATTAATAATACTGGAAAAGATCAAACAACGGAGATTATTCAAAAAAGAAGTTCAACAGACATGAGGATAATTATTTCATCAGCAATATCATGTGATGGTAAAAATATGCTAAATATGGGTATCAAAAATCTGAATAAGAACAGATATTTAAGATATATTTTTGAATACAATGAAGATATTGTTTATGATAGCCAATTAGTTGAATACAATAGAACTATTCAAACAGATCAATTAAATAAAAATTTAGAGAAAGGAAATTATTTTATTAAAGTAAAAATTGAGTCCTATGATTTAAATCAAAAGTTAATGGGATATCATTATGCTGAGATAAAATTGATTGTGGAGTAAAAAATGAATAAAAATATTATTTTATTAACATCTGTATTAATGTTATCAGGAGTATCAGTAGCAAGTGAACAAGATAAAAGTGTTCCAGTTAATTTATATGTTGAAGCAACGGTGTTAGACTATACTGTTCCTGAAAGTATTTCTATGTATGTAAAAGCAAATTCTAATGAAGCAGATATTGATGATATGAAAATCACAAATAATTCTAAAGT
>OATT01001303.1_pt1 | contig 13734 bp, 12 predicted proteins | sample 1476071 | NCBI WGS metagenome assembly OATT01 (sample SAMEA2579989, study PRJEB22360) | human gut metagenome | biome: human gut; feature: human-associated habitat; material: faeces | place: Denmark | collected 2008/2010 | reverse complement strand
TACTACATAGGTATCCCCATAAACTTATATCTAAAAATTATATTAATGTATATATTAGGATTTATAATCATAAATGAAGATGTATAACATATCATATTTTATTATTGAAATATGAGTTGTATCATTTTCCTTACTCCAAAATATAATAATAAATATAAAAAATTCTTATAATTAAAACATTAATTATTTACACTGTGACTTTTATCACAGAAGGTATCCATATAGAAGTATACAGTTTGAAACTTTAAAGTACCCATGAACAATAAGTATCGTTTAATAAGAGCATTTTATGTTATTATTTGTATGCTTATTCATTCATCACATCTCATAAAACAAAATAGTTAAAAGAATAATCAATTGAGCAATTTATTATATCAATAAAACCAAATGAATCACTAAATTGCTTATGATATTACCAAAATAATTAAGACACAGCAATTCCAGGTTTTCAAAAAACTAGATGATATTCCTTTTTATATTTTATGTAAATAGCCATATGCAATATATTTCAATATCTACATATGGCCATCATATTATCAATTCTTTCAAAATCTTATAAATAAAATAAAATATTTGAAAACTACCTTTTAATATCTCTTTTTCCGTTTTTCATAAAATCAATAATCTCCTCTTTAGAAACAACTGGACTGTCACCATATGTCGTATGAGCTAAAACACCACTTGCTGTTGCATAATGAATTAATTGCTGTGGTTGCATATGTGCATAATAACCATCAATAGCTCCTGCTGCAAAGCCGTCACCACCACCAATACGATCAAAAACAGTCAATTGTATCTTTGGACTCATAACCATTTTTGATGCAGTCACCATATATCCAGTTAAACTTTCATCGTTACGAATTGTACCAAAAATAACTTCTATATGATAATCTTGACACATTTGCATAAGAACATTCTCCAGTTGTTTATCATAAGGAAGAGATTGGTCAACTTGTTTATGCAATAAAAGTGTAGCATCTTTATATCCAGCAAAAACAATATCTGCTAAATTCAGCATATCCTCATAAATATGTTTAATTTCATCATGCTCACCTGTCCATAATGCTGGTCTAAAATTACAATCAAATATAACTTTAACATGTCTGCTTTTTGCTTCTCTAGCAAATGCAAATACAACTTCTCTTAGATTTTCACGGAGTGCTAATGAGATACCACATATATGCAAAGCATCCATTCCATCTAAACAGGAAAAATCATAATCAGAGATTTGACTTTTACCAAAAGAACTATCCAGTCGATTAAGATACGTGACTTGACTGGCACGATTACCAATTCCTTGTTCTAAAAAATAAATACCAATATGATTTGTCCCATAACAAACATAATCATCATGAATACCCAATTTACGAATATGTGCACTTGCTGCTTTCCCAACAACATTATCAGGTAAACGTGTAGTAAGGTATACCTCATGTCCCATTTGATATAATCCCGATAAAACATTAACCCCTGTCCCAGTATATAAGAATTCCAATGTATCAACCTGAGATAATTTTTTATAATTTGGCGGCATCATACGCATCATGATTTCTCCAAATGCTATTATTTTCATTGTTATCACCTATAATCTTTTCATGATTTCTAATAAAGTTTGGATATCTTCTATCTTCGTATCACCAGTTTCTTTATCTACAATAGATGAATAGACATGAGGAATAATTTTCTTGACCCCTGCCTCAAGCGCAATACGGCAAATCTCTTCAAAGTTTGTCAAATCAATGCCTCCAGTTGGTTCCATCATAAAGTCCTCTGCTGCACATGTTTCGCAAACAACTTGATATTCTGCCTGAGTTGAGAGCCCCTTCATAGGAAAAAACTTAACCGAACTACACCCCATATCTTTTAACATATCAATAGCTGTTTTAACAGGCACAAGAGCCGCTTCATCTAAAGAACTTAAAGGGCCTGTAGATACTTTAACCAAGCCTACTGTTCCACTTGGAGAAATTAATCCATTAACAATTGTTTCATCTTGTCCTAACAATGCACGTGTGTATCCAATACCTGTAAACACTTGATTGACATGCTGGGGCTGGACATCTTTAGAAATTTCAGCAACCATTTTCCATTGATGAGGATCACCTGCTCCCAAACCAACAGAAATAGCATTATCAATAGCTTCAGCATAAACTCTCATATCTTCGACAGCTGCTTCAACTGTTTCATAATTTTTTGAAAGCAAGCCAATGAGTACATGTCCCTCGGCTGCTTCATAAATCGCTTTGGCATTCTCTAATGAATTGGCCAAAACATTTAAACATATTTTTCCATTTAAATAATGAGGAGTTTTATTCATCTTTTCCACCTCCAATAATCTTCATTATCTTTTCATAGATCATATTTAATTCTTCATCATTGACATCTCTTATATCAATTTCTATTTTTCCTTCATTGGCACGATAATCACGTGTATAAATATGAAGATCTCCTTCTTTTAATGCCTGTGCAACTTGCAATGCATTGATAGATAATGTCTTTTCATCAAATGTTATTTCACTTCTCATAATAAGACGACCAGCACTATCTTGTACAATACGTGCTGATACTCCATCATAAGCATTTATCATTTGATGAAATGCTTCTAAACGTTGAGATTGCTGTTGCAATGTCAAATGTTCTTTTGATAAATATTTTTCAATCGCATAAGTCAAGCCTAAAATGTTCTCTTTTCCAACTTTCATGACACGACCAATGCCCTGACTTTGTTTTTTCACTTGCTCAACAAACACTTTTTTTCCAATAATTAAACCTGATGTCGGACCTTCAAAAGCCTTTGTCCCACTATAAATAATCGCATCAGCTCCTAAATTATCATAAACCTTTAAATCTTCCTCAGCAGCTGCATCTACAATCACTGGCAAATGATGAGCGTGCCCTAACTCTATGAATGCTTTCATATCTGGCATACCTTTTTGTACACAATGATGAGACTTTACATAAATAAGTGCTACTGTATTTTCATTTATTTTTGCTTCAATATGTTCTAATGTACATTTGTTTGCATATCCTGCTTCAACAACACGTCCGCCACCCATTCCAATCGGTACTTCAATAGGTGTTCCATAATCAACATTATGCCCTTTACAAATGACAATTTCTCTTTTTTTGTTTTCAGGATTATGAATATCTAAGATATATTGCAACTTGCCACCTGATACACAGGCTGCAACACTTTGGGCAATGGCTCCAGATGCACTATTGACAATATAGGCTGATTCTACCCCAATAAGCTTAGCTAAATAATCTCCTGTTTTATCCAACAAATCTTTGACTTCAAAGAAATGTGATGCTCCAATATTCATCTGCTGACAAATATCTTCACTGACTCGCGAACCACCTAAAATTGTCATTTTCCCAGAAGCATTAATAATTTGTTTAACTTGATATTTTTCATATACCTCTTCCATTAACAATCCTCCTTAAGTTGAATATATTCATTTCGTATGATTACTGCAACTGGTCTAATATATTCTGATACAATGACTCTCTTTCCAGTTGAATCAACCAATTCTTTAGTTTCATGAACAATCTTAAATATTGTAAACTCTCCACAATATCCTTTTTCAATCTGACCAAGATGGGATAGATTTAACATTTTTGCAGGGTGGCTTGTTACACAAGCTATAACATCTGCTAGATTATATCCTCTTTTATAAAGTTTTGACATTGTTGTCGCAAGATCATAAACTGGTCCATTTTGACGATTTCGATAATAAATATCACTGCTAATACTGTGAACTTTAATATTATTTTGATTCGCCTTATCCAATACATCAAATGAGAAACTATCTGTACCATGACCCAAATCAAAGAATACACCTCTTTGATAAGCATCAAACACACATCTTTTTATATTACCATCTTCAAGAATACCATTAACTTTTGGATTGAAAATATGTGTGACAATATCACCACTTCTCACATTCTCTAAAACTGTCGCCAGTTTTGAAGGCGCAGTTCCAATATGCACCATCAATGGCAGCTTTGTTTGTTCAGCAATTTTTAACGCTTCAAATAAAGGTAAGTCACCACTTTCTTCAACAACACTCTTACTCATTCTCGCCTTAACACCAATAATAAAATGTGGGTACTTTTGGTACGCTTGCATAAAAGCATCTATATCAACATGTCGCATATCTGCTAATTCATTTTGAGCATATAGCCCTGTTTTAGAAATATTCAATAATGAATAAACATGTGTTTTACAATTTTTTACACTTTCATAAAATTCATCAACATTATCCGCCCCAGATGTCCCCGCATCTATCACTGTCGTTACACCTTTTTTATAACCAATACTTTCACAATCATCTGCATAGAGTTCAAACTTATTAAAACAATGTGTATGAGTATCTATCCAGCCTGCACTTACATAACTCTCATTATCCAAATGAATAACTTGAGTCTCATCATCTACCTTTATAGAAGAAGCAACTTGTTGGATAACACCATTCTGAACAAGAATATTCACAATTGTGCCATCTACAAGTCTTGCATTTTCAATCATAAATTTATTCATGCTCAACCTTCTTTCTTAAAAAAATTTTAACACTTTGATGAATACACTTCAATCAAATCAAAGTTATACAAAAAAATGTTTATTCATGAAAATTTAGATTTTTATACTTATTGATTTATAAACATTATATCATTAAATCCTATTCATTATGAACTTTGATTTTTTAACGTGATTATGTTATGATAAATACAATAAAATGAGTCGTTTGTCTGTATCAATAGACCTTAAAATAATGACTGAAAGGAATCTTATATATGAATAAAAAAACACCTTTATATTACTCTATTATGGAAACCATTAAAGATTCAATCATTAATGGTGTTTATCCAATAAATAGTTTATTACCTACTGAAACAGAATTCGAAACAATATTTAATGTTAGTAAAATTACAATAAGAAAAGCTATTGACCTTCTAGAAAAAGACGGTTATGTTTCGAAACAAAGTGGAAAAGGCACAACCGTTATAAGCAATAGCATTTTCAATAAATTATCAAATGGTTATTCTTTTGCCAATCTTTTAAAACAGCAAGGATATCAAGTGACAAAGGAAAATACACAATTTGAATATATTTCATTAGAGCCTCAACATGAGTTATTTCCTTATTTTGGGAGGAAAAGTCTAGAAATTACTCGCTTTTACTATTTAGATGGTCAACCTTATATCCATCTAACACATTATTTACCAGGTGATATTGAAATCCCTGTTATCAAGAATCATAATGATTTTTCACTGTATATGTTCCTTTATAAGCATCACTATTTCATTGCTAATTTTCATGATGATTTTCTTGTTGAATTTCCTCCAGTGCGTATATTAGAAGGTCTCAATCTAGAAAAAGGCCCTGTGCTTGGAAGAAAAAGAATATCATATGATATCAATCAAAAAGTTGTTGAAGTCTCATATGCAAGATACAATACAAGAATTCATAGTTATCAAATTCAGTACGATGTTTAGTCATACTGAATTTTTATATTTATGCACCACCTAAATGGAAAACAATTCCTACAACCGCACTTATTGCAATGAGAATAATTGGTAACCAAGTTGTTTTCTTAGATAGTATGTAGAGAATAGTACCCAGAATAATTCCAGGAATAACAAATAAATCTAAGAGATGCCCTGTTGACTCAAACAGTGAAATATTCACCAAAGCAATCTTAACAACTCCTATTCCTGCTGACGCTATCATAGCAACAGAAGCTGGCCTTAAACCAAAGAAAACATCTTGAACAAGTTTATTTTCTTTAAACTTTTTTAACAATCGTGCAATAATCAAAATAATAATAACAGATGGTGTAATCAAACCAATTGTGGCGACTATCCCACCAAGTATACCATCAACTTGATAGCCTGCATAAGTAGACATATTAATACCAATGGCCCCTGGTGTTGATTCTGCAATAGCAATCATATTGGCAATATCACCATGTGTAAACCAGCCAAGCGTATTGGAGATATCATATAGAAATGGTAAAGTGGCCAATCCTCCACCAATGGAAAAAAGTCCTACCTTGAAGAATTCAAAAAACAATTGTAATAAAATCATTTAGTTTCAGCTCCTTTCCAGCGGTTTAATAAAGCCCCTACAACAGCTGAAGAAAGAACAATAATATATAAAGGAATATCAGTAAACAATGTTAACCCTAAAACCACAACAAATATAAGCAATGCCTTATGATTAATCATTGATTTCTTCCATAAACGTTCTACAGCATTAAGAATTAAAACACAAACACATACTCTTACACCAGCAAAAGCATTTTTGACAATAGCATAATCTGCAAAGTTATTTAAAAATATGCTAATAACGAGTAATAAAGCAATAGGAATTGTGATAAAGCCTAAACTTGCAACAATTCCACCAATTGTTCCTTTTCGCTTATTACCAATGAATGTTGAAACATTCAAAGCAATAATTCCAGGTGTACATTGCCCAACTGCAAAATAATCTAGAAGGTCTTCATCACTTTCCCATTTTTTATTTTCTACAATTTCTCTTTGAAGAATAGGTAACATAGCATACCCACCTCCAAAAGTTATACTGCCAATCTTGGCAAAGGTTATATAAAGTTCAAATAAATCCTTCATATATCTATTTCCCCTCCATTTTCTATATTTCTGGCATTGCAGCACCATCTGCTCGTGGATCACTACCTCCTAATCTTAAACCGTCTTCTTGAATTTCAATAATTTGACAAGCACCTGAACAAGTAAATGGTTCAATAACTTTCAAAGTATGTCCCATTTGTCTTAATTTCTCTAGAACTTCTTCACCAACTTGAGATTCAATCTTTAAAACATGATGAGATTTCCCTTCTTCATCAAGTGTATGCATATCAGCCCATTTTCCATGTTCAACAGAACTTTGAACATCTAACCCAAAATCTAATAAATTACAGACAACTTGCATATTCCATTGTGGCTGATTGTCTCCACCAGGTGTATTTCCAACATACTTTAAACGACCCTTTAAATCTGTAATCAAATACGTATTTAAAGTATGCATTGTTTTTTTATAAGGGGCAATAGCATTTGGATGACCAGTTTGTAGGTTAAATCCAGTACCAGCACGATTATTTAAGAGAATACCTGTTCCATCAACAATCTCTCCTGAACCCCATGTTGCTGAAATACTATGAATAAAGGATACAGCATTGCCTTCTTTATCAACAGCTATCATGCTTGTTGTATGTCCATTTTCATGTTCAAAGACATCATCTTCATTGGCACAAGAATCCATATGGATGCAACTTGCAACTTGCGAAGCATACACTTTACTCAGTAAAATCTCTGTTGGATTTTCAACAAATTCAGGATCTCCAAAATACTTCATACGATCTCTAAAAGCAATTTTCTTAGCCTCTACCATCAGATGAATAGCTTCCGCACTATCTGGCTCATACTGTGACATATCAAATTGATTAAGAATAGACAATTCTTCTAGATGAATAATTCCTTGTGAAACGGGCGGTGTTTGATAAACACGATAACCTCGATAATCAACAGAGATAGGTTCTAATATTTGACAATGATAATTTTCAAAATCAGATTTTTCAAAAATACCTCCATGTTCATGAGAATATTGCACAATCTTATCAGCCAGATCACCTTTATAGAAACCATCTCTTCCATGTTCTTTTAAATAACGTAAGCTTTTTGCATAATCCTTGTTATAAACAAGTTCACCATAAGGATATGGTTTTCCATCTTTTAAATATAAATCTTTTAGATTTTTAAATCTGCACATTTTTTCATAATCTGTATGCATGTGTCTTGCAACCTTTTCTGATACAGGTACACCCGTTTCAGATAATTCAATGGCATCTTCACATAAATCAGCAAAGGTAAGAGTTCCAAATTGTTTTAATGCCTCAAAATAGACATCAACAGCTCCTGGTACTGTAACTGAAAGCATCCCATCCTTAGGAACAGCCTTAAGTCCCAATGACTGATAATAATCAATAGTTGCCTTTGCTGGTGCTCCACCAGAACCATTCATTGCAGTTACTTTTTGAGTCTTTGCATCATAATAAAGTAAAAATGCATCACCACCTAACCCACACATATCTGGTAAAACGACACCACTTGTTAAAGCCATTGCAATACAAGCATCCATGGCATTCCCACCATTGTTTAAAACTTTTAAACCAGATGCTGAAATAAGCGTATGAGCTGATGAAACCATCCCTTTTTTACTCATAACAATGCCTCTATGTTTCATTTTATCTCCTCCAATCCTTCTATAAAAAGAGAAAGTTGAGAGTTTGCCCCAACCATCTCAAATATCTTCTATTATTCTACTGCCTCTGTTCCATTTTCTTGAGCAGCTAAACGTTCACGTTCTACAATCTTTACAAATGGATAGTAAACAATTCCTGCAATGACGATTCCACAGAGTGCCCAAACAGCAGCGGGAATATTTCCTCCTGTTGCAAGATAAGATCCTATAACTGGAGGCATAATCCATGGAATCTGCACAACAGGTCTACCAATAATATTGAAGAACATCAAGAAATAAGTTCCAGTAACTAAAATTGCATCAATTAATACAAATGGAATCATCATAACTGGGTTCATAACAATTGGTAATCCAAATGTAACAGGTTCATTAATTTCAAAAATACCTGCTGGTAATGATAAACGGCCTAAAGTACGCAAAGATTTTTCTTTTGAACGGCACATTATGATAACCAATGCCAATGTTGCACCAGCTCCACCTAAACTCACAAACCAAGGAATGAAACCTAATGCAGTAATATAAGGAATTGGCTGTCCAGCTAAGAATGCTTCAGTATTTGCAGTAATGAATGTTGTAAAAATTGGTGTTCCTACTGCATTTAAAACAGATTGACCATGAATACCAACACACCATAATAATTGTGAAACAACCATATAAACCAAAATACCAGGATATGAATTTAAAGCAAAAACCAATGGTGAGAACAATTGTGTGACAAGCTCTGGTATTTGGATTCCTAGTACACAACGTAAAATGAAAAGAATTGATAAAGCCACAATACTTGGAATTAATGCAGAAAAAGATTTAGATACTGCCGGTGGAACACCTTCTGGAAAACGAATAACCCAATTATGTTCAACAAACAATTGTAAAATTTTGACACAGAATATAGCAACCAAAAGCGCTGTAAATATCCCCTTAGAGCCAAAATATGTAGTTGCCATAGCAAATTCTTCATCAACTTGTAAAATCATAAATCCAATAAATGAAATGATACCTCCCATTAATGGATCTTGTTTAAAAGATTTTGATAAGTTATATCCAACCGAAAAAGCAACAAACAAAGCGATGATTCCAATTGTCATTTGATTTGGAACATTTAATAGCGCTTGATACGGTTCGACAATTTTCGCCCATGCATCATTTGGAAACTGTGCAATGATAATAAACAAACTACCAAAGATTGTGAAAGGTACAGTTGCAATCATACCATCTTTAATACCTGTTAAATAGGGATTCGTCGCCAATTTAGCAAATATTGGAGCAACTTTATCTTCCATAAACGACATAAATTTCTTCATATTTTTTCATCCTCTCCTCTGAATTTGTTATTCAGATCCTTTCTTAACTCCATATTATCATAATAATGTTTTAATGTAAAGATTATAATGTTTATTTATTTAGATTATATTGTTACTACATTATTATTTTATTCATATTCGACAATATTTTCTTTACCACAAAATTAATGGACTTCTTTTTAAGGTACGTTGAATAAATAAATCATCATAAAATAGAGGAGAATATGACAAGTTAAAAACTTATATTTATTATGCCACCTATTAGAAAATTCCTTTTCACAGTTATACACTATGACTAATATAAATATTATTAATTCATTTCCCGATAATAGATATTTTTCTATAATAATCGCAAAACAAAAGCCCTATTTGATCAAATGATCAGATAGAGCCTTTTTTATTTACCTTTATTTGTATAGTATTTTCTAACTAAAACTTGGGTTTTTCTAATATGTTTTTGAATTGTTTCTTTTGCAAGTTCTTTATCATTAGCAATGATAGCATCTAAAATAGCTTTATGCTCCTTTAATGCAGTTTCTAATCTTTCAGGCTGCGTAATAGAATGACGACTTGTCACAGAAACATAATAATGTACATCTTTTAATAATTGTTCAAAATATTGTGACTGAGTTGCTTGATAGATTGTTTCATGATAAAGAATATTTAAATCATTAATCTTCTCTTGTTCTTTTTTCCCAGTATAGAACTCCATCAATTCAAAAACATCCTTAATCTTAACCAAATGAATTTCATCCATACGATCAATCGCCAATTGAATAGCAAGTCCTTCTAAAGCCAAACGAATTTCAAACATATCATCTATATCCCTTGGCGAAAAACCTTTCACATAAACACCTTTATTCGGAATACTTTCTACCAAACCTTCTAACTCTAATTGTTTCAATGCTTCTCTAATCGGTGTTCTACTTATTTTTAATTCATTCGCTAAAGATAATTCATTAAGTTTTTGACCATTCTCATATTCTTCATTTAAAATACGATCCCTCAATATATCAAATATCTTATTTCCTAAAGAGCCGTGCGATACCTGATCAAATAAACTGTGTGACGGCATATGATTTTCCTCCTATAATTTCTCAATAATAGCTTGAGTAAATTCAGTTGTTGAAGCCATTCCTCCAATATCAGGAGTCACAGTTCTCCCTTCCTCAACAACTGTAGCCAAAGCCTCTCTTAACTGATTAGCTTCTTGTAATTTCCCCATTGCTTCTAACATCAATGCAAAAGCTAACAATAAAGCACTTGGATTTGCAATGTTTTGACCAGCAATATCAGGAGCACTTCCATGAACAGCTTCATATATACGATATTCATCTCCTATATTTCCACTAGGAGCAAACCCTAATCCACCAATTAATCCTGCACATAAATCCGAAACAATATCACCATATAAATTTGGTGCAACCAAAACATCAAATGTCTCAGGTCTTAGAACAAGCTGCATACACATATTATCAACAATGACTTCTTGTGCTTCTATATTTGGATAATCTTTTGCAACGTCTCTAAAGGCTTCTAAGAAAAGCCCATCTGTATATTTCATAATATTGGCTTTATGAATAGCAGTTACTTTGTGTCTGTTATTCATTTTAGCATATTCAAAGGCATAACGGCAAATCTTTTCACTGGCTTCACGTGTAATTAATTTAATACCGTTTGCCATATTCTCATTAATCATGTATTCAATACCTTTATATAAATCTTCAGTATTTTCTCTAATCATAACCAAATCAATATTTTCATATTTAGAATCAATGCCCTTAAATGAACGAATTGGTCTCACATTTGCATAAGTAGCAAACTGTTGTCTCAATGCAACATTTACGCTTCTAAATCCAGTTCCAATCGGTGTTGCAGTTGGACCTTTTAATGCCCATTTATATTCTTTAATCGCATCAACCAATCCTGGTTCAAAAACTTCTTTTGTATTTGCGGCATATTCAGCCCCAGCTTGATATGTCACCCATTCAATATCTAATTTCATTGCCTCGGTAATATTTTCGACACTCTTTGCAATTTCTGGTCCAATGCCATCTCCAGGTATCAAAACTGCTTTCATTAAAAATCTCCCCCTAACTCTTTAATTGCATTTAATAGTCCACCTTGTAAAATCATCACTTTTTCTCTAGGTGCCAATGATAACTTAGCAACAATAGTGTCTTTTGTATTTATATTTTGAACAGTCACATCTGTACCATTTTCAACTGCATCTTTTACATCTAATAGAAGATATTCATCTTGATCATTAAAGAAATCATATCCTGCCTGATCAATTATTAAAGGTAAGATACCATTATTAATTAAATTTGATCGATGAATTCTCGCAAATGACAACGCAAAGATTGCTTTGATTTTTAAGTAATTAGGAACTAATGCAGCATGTTCTCTTGAAGAACCTTGACCATAATTATCTCCTCCAACAATAAATCCACCACCATTTTCAATTGCACGATTATAGAATTGATCATCAACTTTACAGAAAGAAAATTTAGCCAAATGAGGAACATTTGAACGATAAGGTAATAATTTAGAATCTGAAGGAACAATATGATCTGTCGAGATATTATCTCCAACTTTAAGTACCATTTTTCCTAGAATATCTTTTGCTAGTTTTTCTCCTCTTGGAACAGGTTTTATATTTGGTCCCATATAAACCTCTGTATGAGGATCATAATCATTAATAAAGAAGTTTGCATTCTTAATAAATGGTGTGCTTGGCACTTCCTCTAAATACATATCATCCTCAAATTTTGATGAAAAACATCCTTTAACAGCTGACAACGCAGCAACTTCTGGTGAAACCAAATAAACACCTGCATCATTTGTTCCAGAACGTCCTTTAAAGTTACGATTAATCGTTCTAAGTGATACACCTTTTGATAATGGTGCCTGTCCCATACCAATGCAAGGTCCACATCCACATTCAAGAATTCTTGCACCAGCTTGAATCATATCAGCCAAAGCACCATTTTCTGATAACATTGCTAAAATACTTGAAGAACCAGGAGCAATAACAAGCGAAACATGCTCTGCAACTTTTCGTCCTTTTAAGATTTTAGCAGCTCTCATCATATCAGCAAATGATGAATTCGTACATGACCCAATAACGACTTGATTGATAGCCATTCCTTCTAATTCTCTTGCTGGAACAACTGCATCTGGACTATGTGGTTTGGCAACCATAGGCTCTAATGTGGACATATCAATTTCTAATATCTGATCATAAGTTGCATCAGCATCAGCTGTCATTTCAACATAATCATCTGCTCTTCCTTGTTGTTTTAAATATTCAAGCGTTCTTTCATCAGTTGGAAAAACTGAAGTTGTTGCACCCAGTTCTGCTCCCATATTACAAATTGTTGCACGATCTGTTAAAGAAAGTGTTGCAATTCCTTCACCTGTATATTCAACAATTTTATTGACACCACCTTTAACACTTAATTCCTGTAAAACTTTTAAAATAATATCTTTCGCACTGACCCATGGTGCTTTTTGACCAGTTAAATTCACTTGAATCACCGATGGACATTGTAAGTAATATTTTCCTGTTGCCATTGCAACAGCAACATCTAATCCCCCTGCTCCAATCGCAATCATTCCCATTGCTCCACAAGTTGGTGTATGTGAATCACTTCCTACGAGTGTCTGTCCAGGTTTAGAAAAGTTTTCTAATTGAAGTTGGTGACATACTCCATTCCCTGGTTTTGAAAACGTAATTCCATGTTTTTTAGCAACACTACGAATAAATTCATGATCATCCATATTTTCAAATCCCGTTTGTAACATATTATGATCAATATATGCAACAGCTTTATCCACTGCCACATGACCAACTTCCATAGCCTCTAATTGTAAATAAGCCATAGTTCCAGTTGAATCTTGCGTAAGTGTTTGATCAATCTGTATACAAATTTGCTCTCCTGGAACAAGTTTCCCCTCTTTTAAATGTGAATTTAAAATCTTATATGCTAAATTCATATAACCCCACCTTTCTCTATTGTATACAATTATACATTATAGAGTATATACAATCAATATTATATTTTATTTTTTCAAGAGAGGTCAAATGAAAAAGTAAATTCTAGTTTGAAGAATTAAATTCCACCATTGTTGATGATGGTGATTAGAAAT
>OATT01001286.1_pt1 | contig 13994 bp, 14 predicted proteins | sample 1476071 | NCBI WGS metagenome assembly OATT01 (sample SAMEA2579989, study PRJEB22360) | human gut metagenome | biome: human gut; feature: human-associated habitat; material: faeces | place: Denmark | collected 2008/2010 | reverse complement strand
TAGCGGGCAGACTCGGGACTTTCACCCTATAGAGAATGCTCATGCCGAGCACACCAAAAAATCCTCCCGCCTCACGGCAAGAGGATTCTCATAAAACATCTGCGGTCGATTTACTTCAGGACTTCAACCGGAGCATCGACTTCGTATTCGGTCTTGAGAAAATCTTTGTCGACTTCAACGACTAACTTAACGGTATTTTCGGGCTTGACGTTCTGACCGTTCCAATATTTGCGGTCGATTTCAAGTTCGACGGTGCCGGTGGCATCCTTGAATTCGTACTTATCACCCTGAACGTTCCGGACGATGTTGCCTTTCAAGATCAAATGAGCGTCATCCGGAAGTGTTTTGAGTTGAGCAACAGTGCCTTCCTGGGTTGCGCCGGGACCGGTAAATCCGCCCGTCTGTGCCATAGCCGGAGCAGCGGCAACGACAGAAGCTAAAGCAACTGCAGATAGTACTTTTTTAACCATTGGTATCTCCTAAAATGTATTAGCTTCAGCCTAAGTCCTCTGCTCTGAAGTGGTTAAGTTTTTCACGCACAATGAGTATGTTGGCGCTCAAAAAGAGCTTAGAGGTCACATAAAAAATAGAGGTGCTGAACGAAGGCTCCGCACACGCCTCTTACTCGCTGTTTCAAGCAGAAAAAATTACACGCCTGGAACAGGCGTGCAATTGAAATCGAAAGATTTGGTAGGTCAGCCGGATCAATCAAACAAGGCGAGAACCCCGGACAACGGAGCAAAGTCAAAAGCTTGTTTGGCGTGCGGTCTAACTTTTGGTTTTGCGTGCCAAGCAATGGACAATCCTGCCGCTTCCAGCATCGGAATATCGTTGGAGCCGTCACCCATGGTTATGAGCTCGGAGAGTTCAATTCCGTGCTGAAGAGCGTAGGCCGAAACATAAGAAATCTTGCCGCGACCGTCGATGATCGGAGTCCCGAACGGCCCGGTGACTCGACCGGTCAATTTACCGTCAACAATTTCCAGTTCGTTGCTGATCACGTGCGTGAATCCGTACCGCTCCTTAACGACTTCAGTGACGCAGCTGAAACCGCCGGAGACGAGCAGCATTGGAATGCCGGCAGCCTTGAAAGCTGCAACAAGTTTTTCTGCGCCGGGATTAGGTTTGATGTGTCGATCAATCAGACGATCAACAATAGAAGCATCGGCGCCGGCCATGAGCTTGACGCGGGCGGTCAGACTTTCCGCGTAATTTCTGATTTTGCCCTGCATAGCGAGTTCAGTGATATGGGCGACTTCCTCACCTTTACCGACGAATGAAGCCATTTCATCCAGGGTTTCTAAATTTAAGAAAGTGGAGTCCATGTCGGTAGCAAAAAGCTTGAAATTTTTAAGCTTCAGCCCGGGTTCAATCCAATTCGCATCGATTTGCAGAGCTCTCGCTTTTTGGGCCCATCGACCTTCGAATTCCTCACGATTGACTCGACGCAGTCGAACCGCACAGGGATCTTTGATTGTGCCTTTTTTGCCAATGGTGTGGAGGAACTTTTCTAAAGTTTCTTCACGTCCGATCTTGGTTTGAAGAACTAAATCGTGACTCACTTGAGCTCCTTGAGAATTCTTAGGATGTTGTCGCCCCGTTTCTCGGCGGTATCACTGTAAGTGTCTAATCGTAACCGATTCGGCCCGAGCATGCGCATATTTCGATTGGCCTGAAGCATCCGGAAGAACTTTCCCGGGTCAAACGAGGGTTTATCTTTAAAGGTATAGATGATCGATTCCTCACCGGCGTCGATTTTCACGATGCCTAAAGGCTTGGCTTCCAGCCGGATACGATGCGTGAGGATTAGGTTTTTGGCTTCCTGCGTCAGTTTGCCGTAGCGATCGGCAATTTCTTCTTGTATCTGGTAAAGGTCCTCTTTGTTCTTGACTTGTGCGAGGCGTTTATAGAATGTTAGACGGTTATGAACATCCGGAACATAATCCGAGCGAAGCAGAGACGGGGCGTGCAGATTGATGTCTGTTGTGGCTTCCAGCGGCTGGAGAAGATCGGGCTCTCGACCTTCTTTCAACGCGGTGACTGCGGAATCAAGCATCTGAGTGTAGAGGTCAAAACCGACACCGGTCATAGAGCCGGATTGATGTTCGCCCAAGACTTCGCCGGCGCCCCGAATCTCCAAGTCATGCATGGCCAAATAGAATCCGCTGCCGAGTTCTTCCATTTCCTTAATGGCCTCAAGACGCTTCTCAGCGTTTTTGGTCATGGCTCCCTCGCCCGGTGTCAGCAGATAGGCATAAGCCTGATGGTGCGAACGTCCGACGCGACCGCGCAGCTGATGGAGCTGGGCCAGTCCGAATTTATCGGCGCGATGCATGATGATCGTGTTGGCATTTGGAATATCAATGCCTGTCTCAATAATGGTCGTGCAGAGCAGTACGTTGGTACGCTGAGCATAGAAATCACGCATTACGCGTTCAAGTTCCCGCTCATTCATCTGACCATGTGCAACGCCGATACGGGCTTCCGGAAGAAGCTGTTCCAGACGCATGCGAGCGTTTTCAATGGTTTCGACTTCGTTGTGAAGGAAGTAAACCTGACCGCCTCGCTTTAACTCACGTAAAACGGCTTCTCGAATCAGTGAATCGCTTTCACGCTGGACAAAAGTCTTGATGGCCAAACGTTTTTGCGGAGCGGTGGCGATAACGGAGAAATCTCGAATGCCCTCCAAAGACATCGACAAAGTACGAGGAATCGGAGTTGCGGTTAATGTCAGGATGTCAACTTCCGAACGAAGCGATTTGAGCTGTTCCTTCTGGCGGACGCCGAAACGATGTTCTTCATCGATGACAACCAGGCCGAGATCTTTAAATTGGACCTTATCGGAAAGCAGTTTGTGTGTTCCGACCACGATATCGATCGTCCCGTTCTTGATGCCTTCAATGGAGGCATTCACTTCCTTGGAGGAACGGAATCGAGAAAGCTCGGCAATTCTTACCGGCCAGTTGGCGAAACGGTCTCGGAAGGTCTGAGCATGCTGCTCGGCCAAAAGTGTTGTCGGACAAAGCACCGCAACTTGTTTTCCGCCCATGACAGCCATAAACGCAGCTCGAAGGGCGACCTCGGTTTTACCGAAGCCAACGTCGCCGCAAACCAGACGATCCATCGGCTTATCCGAGATCATGTCGCGGTAAACGGCGTTAATGGCAGCGAGCTGATCCTCGGTTTCTTCAAAAGCAAAGGCTTCGGAGAATGCCTCGTAATCGGCCAAACTGAATTTGAAGGCATAACCTTTGCGGGATTGACGCAAGGCATAAATATTCAAGAGTTCGGCAGCCGTATCTCTCACCTGGAGAGCGGCTTTCTTGCGTGCTTTTTCCCAATCTCCTTTGCCTAAGGAGTGGAGTGGGGCGGTTTCCGGATCGGCGCCTGAATATCGGGAAATCAAATGCAGCTGAGCAACCGGAACATAAAGTTTGGCATCTTTGGCGTAATCAATCTGAAGGAACTCAGCCTCACCGTCCGGAGTGCTCATCGAGGTCAAGCCGCGGTAACGGCCAACGCCGTGATCTAAATGCACGACCGGATCTCCGACTTTAAGTTCGGAGAGGTCGCGGATCATCATTTCGATGTTGCTTTCCCGCTCGGTTCTGCGACGCCGGCGTCTGACGGGTCGATCGGAGTTCGAATAAAGTTCCGTCTCAGTCAGGATAGAAAGCGGAGGCGTCTCTAATTCCATGCCGTCGTAAAGCGGACCGTAGCAAAGCGCGAAGTTTTCGCGGCCCTCTAAGAACTTTTCAAATCCCGGTACCACTGGCGCTTTAAGTCCGTTCTCTTTAAAGACGTCAGAGATGGTTTCCAGACGGCCGGCAGAATTTGCCATGACCAAGAGCTTGCGGCCTCGGGTCGAACAAAGGTCTTTGTATGCTTTCAGACCTTCGAGTGGATCGTCTTTTCTGCGTTCAATGGCGACAGAAGGGAAATTCGGCGTTGCGGTTTCTTTGTCAGTGAGCGAGAGGCGGGCGTACTGTCCGGCGAGTTCAAAGAACTGGGGCGCACTGAGATAGAGCCGCTTGAAATCCAAAATCGGACGTTCGCCGTCCGCGCGAAGGAACTTAGCGCGCTGTTCGGTTTCTTTATCGAAATGCTCGATGGCGCTGTTGACGTCCCCGAGAAGGATCAGCGAAGCATCTGTGCCGATGTAGTCAAAGAGGGTTTCCGTTTCATCAAAGAAAAGCGGAAGGTAGTTTTCAACGCCGGGTGCCGCGATGCCGTTTTCAATGTCTTTGTAGAGCGTGACTTTACTCGGATCGCCTTCAAAGGTTTCGCGCCAGCGCGAGCAGAAGTCAGACCGCGCTTGCTTGTCCATCGGAAATTCATGAGCCGGGAGCAAGCGGATTTCATCAACTTTTTCTACAGAGCGTTGGTTATCCGGATCAAATACTCGGATTTCATCGAGTTCGTCATCAAAAAAGTCGAGGCGATAAGGCTTAGCTGCGCCCATCGGGAAGAGGTCAAGCAATCCGCCGCGGCTGGCAAACTCTCCTGGAGCGACCACTTGTGAAACGTGTTCATAGCCCCTGGCGACTAACTCAGCACGAAGATCGGTTGGATCGATGCGGTCGCCTTTGCGGAAGAAGAAAGTCGTCGAGCCGATGTAATTTCTCGGCGCCAAGCGCTGAGTGGCGGTACTCGCAGAAACGATTAAGACGTCCACCGGATCCCGACGCTTTTGACGATTCAACAGAAGATAGAGCGTCTGAAGACGTTCTCCGACAAGATCGGAATGAGGACTCAGGACGTCATAGGGCAAAGTTTCCCAGTCGGGAAAGACCGTGAGTTTTAAAGAAGGATCAAACCAAGTGACTTCGTCCTGGAGGCGAATGACGTCGCTCGGGTCGGCGCAAATGACTGTCAGCAGCTTGTTCTGCTTTTTAAGCTGAACCGCGTTTTGAGCAATGGACATGGCAAGCGCACTGCCTGCCGGACATTTTTCTCGATATTTGTCTGAGGGTTTTATTTCTGCAAGAGATTTTCCGATAACGGGCAAAGAGTCAAATATCGTTTCTTTCATTTGTCAACTCAAGGTATCGAGTATTAAACACCAATCCAGCCATGCCTTGCGCTTTTCCTGAGGAGAGCGCAGGAGGTAAGAAGGATGATAAGTCACGATGACCTTCCGGGGCTTGCCTTGTACAGTCAAATTGTGCACTTTGCCTCGATAAGGATTGAGCGTTTTGAGGTCCGGGAAGAACCAGGATGCGGCCGGTTTGCCCATTGCCACAATGACTTCCGGATCGATCAGTTCGATTTGACGCTCAAGGAACGGACGGCAAGCCATGGATTCGGCTTTTTCCGGTGTGGCGTTCAGCGGCGGACGGCATTTCAGCGTATTGAAAATACACAAATCCTTCTCGCGGTCGAGCTTTGCTGCTTCAAGGATCTTATCGAGCAATTTGCCCGAGGGGCCGACAAAGGGCTGTCCCAAGCGGTCTTCTTCTGCGCCCGGCGCTTCTCCGATCAGCATCAGCCGGCAGGGCGGGTAGCCTTGTCCGAAAACCGGATGCAGTCGGCTGGAAGAGATTTCGCAGGCACGGCAGTCTTGAACGAGTTGCTTTAAGGTCTGCGATCTGGTGAATACGCGCTTCGGTATAGGCTTCCGGTCGAACTCCGCGGGCCTCGCTGGCACTGCGATAAGCAGGTTTCGCAGCCGGCTCAGGTCGTGCACTTCTGGACGGAGGAGCGTTGCGGTCGGAAATACTCGACGTGACGCGAGAGGGCGTCGTTGCAGAAGTACTGGCGACAGGTTTTGTGGCGGCCTCAGAAGTTTGAGGTGCACGATTAGCAAAAGAAGAAGCAGAAGCGACAGCCGGTGTGGGAGCCTGCGGCTGAGAATTCGGAGAAACAGCCGCAGCCTGCGCCTTGGTCTTTACAGCTTCTTCAGCAGCTTTAGCAAGCTCATCTCGTTCGATCCATTGCGGACCGATCCCGAGCGCTTTCCATATTTCCGACTTCCTTTGATCAAGCACGTTTTATTTCTTCCTATACGCGTGCATCGTGATGGCGTCTTCCCGACCGTTGGGGGCAGCGTAGTAGCCCTTGCGTCGTCCCATCATGATGAATCCGAATTTCTCGTAGAGTTTAATCGCTCCGAGGTTGCCGGCTCGAACTTCCAGAAACCAATGCTCAATATTGCGTTCGCGGCCGAGTTTGCTCAGCTCATTCATGAGCATCGTGGCATAACCTTTACGGCGAGACAGCGGATTGACGGCGATGCGAAGCAGTTCGCCTTCGTCAAAAATACTGCTGAAAATCGCATATCCCTCAAGCTCACCGTCTCGTCTGAGAATCAGGCACGTATCTTTTTTGAGCGAGCCTGAGAATGACGTTCGCGCCCAAGGATCATAAAAAATGGAGCGGTCAAGAAGGACGACATCATCAATGTCATCCGAAGTCATTCGGGTGATAAGGAGATCTTCAGCCATAGGATTCTCAACAGGATTTTTCTGCTTTGCGTTCTTCAATCGTCAATGCGACATGATCTCGAACGTAAAGTAGGGACGCTTCTGAGGCGTCCACTGTTTTATTTTCTTCAAAATATTTTCGGGCGAGCGGTACGATCATTTGAGCGTTGACGTCGTCCGTAGAAAGAAGTTTCTTAGGAGCGGGATCTCCGATTTCATCGGCATAGATTCGGAAAGCATTTCCGCACAGGAATTCGGCGCCGTTGTCGTCTGCGATCGCTAAAAGCTCGGATGGTTTGCAAAGCGCTGGTGCCGTGACTTCCTTGAATTCATGATTTTCGTAACGGAAGACAGCGCAGTAGCACTCATGCATACGTGCATCGATCGCGGCCAAAAGGCGGGAGCCTTCTTCCAATGTTTCATGATGGATGTAGGCGAGCGCGAGCAGGGTGTTGACGGGAATGAGCGGGATGTTGAGCGCCCAGCCCAAACCCTGAGCCAAGCCGCAGGCAACGCGCAGTCCGGTAAAGGCGCCGGGGCCGGATCCGAAGGCAATTCCCTGAAGTCCTTCACGGCTGCCGCCTGCAGCAGTCAGACAGCCGCGGATCATTCCGAGAATGACTTCCGTGTGTTTTTGTCCGGGCTCGGATTGAAGGTAAGCCTCACGATCGAAACCGGTGACAGCGACGGAACACAGATTTCCGGAAGACTCAAGACAAAGTAATGCGCTTGCCATACAACACTCCTATAGTGCAGAGTATTTTAGTCGGTCTGTGACTAAGGAGAAACGCGGGCAGAAGCACTCTCTTGGGCGGCAGGCGTGACCTTTTGATCGGCAGCCGCCATACTTTCCATAGCAGACTCCTGAATCGTGACGATGACCATCTGATGATTCAAATCGTTCATCTCAGCGAGTTTTGAAAGGAACTGATCTTCGTACTCGATCTGGGCGGGCGTCTTGAGCATTTTGGAAAGGACAAGCTGTTTGTTCGCCTGACGCACTTGCTCTCTTAACTCGCAGAGCTCTTGTTTTGAGAGGCGCTTGTATAGGACGTAAGGACGATCGTTATCGCGCGCATGCTGATGATTTGTCACAAAACGTTCACGCAAACGGCGTCTTTCCATCTTCGGAAGGAAAGACCGAAGCTCGGCGCGCTCTTCACTGGTCATGAGCCGCCAATGGTAATCACGGTGCCTGGCCGATAACGTCGGCCAAACAGAAGCACGGCCTTCGGCGTCCAATTTATCCCAGTGACATTTGGGAACGTTAGGATTAGAAGCTGCGTTTGGCGCATGCGGGCGAGGAATAGAGCTGTTTTCCTCTGCGGAGGAAGCGTCAATCACGACAGTTGCAGTCGTTTCTGACGGTGACGGATGTCCCGGATTATGAGCAGAACCGACTACGGGCTGCAGCAAGAGCAAAACAACGGGTAGATATCGGATCTCTTTCAAAATAAATGCCTCTTTCTTTTATTTTCATAATCCTATTCAACTTATTGCCCAAAAGGAATAGGGGCATGTAGCAAGAAAACCAAAAAGAGGATAAATTTTGTAGCATCATGTAATTTGTAAATCTTCCGACAGGAGATGCTATGCAAGAATCAGAGACATTGAGAAAAGACGGCGGAGCCCTCAGCAACAAGCGTCCTCCGCGCATCCTCGTGGTTGACGACGACAGCCGCTTACGCGATTTGCTTCGTCAATTCCTTACAAATAACGGTTTCCACGTATCTGTGGCAGAAAATGCCGAACAGATGAATCGTCTGTGGCTAAGAGAACGTTTTGACGCCGTGGTTTTGGACGTCATGATGCCGGGCGAAGACGGAATTTCCATTCTGAAGAGGATCCGTGCTTCCAATGACACAACGCCGATCCTGATGCTTACCGCTAAAGGAGAAGACATCGATCGAATCTTGGGCCTTGAATTGGGCGCCGACGATTATCTCCCGAAACCCTACAATCCCCGCGAACTGCTGGCCCGTCTGCATGCCATTCTGCGCCGCAGAGAGCCGGTTGATCCTCCCGGAGCACCGAGCAAAGAAGATGAAGTCGTTCGTTTCGGCAACTTCTCTCTTGATCTGGGTACTCGCAAACTTTCTAAAGGCGATGAAGAAATTCCGCTTACAACCGGTGAATTTGCGGTTCTCAAGACATTTGCACGTCATCCGAGAGTTCCGCTTTCCCGCGACAAGCTGATGGAAATGGCCCGCGGCCGCGAATACGAAGCCTTTGACCGTTCTTTGGACGTTCAGGTTTCTCGTTTGCGTAAAATTATCGAACCTGATCCTTCCAAACCTCGTTATCTCCAGACAGTTTGGGGCTTAGGCTACGTGTTTATTCCTGACGGCGCTTCCGACGCTCAGGATAAGAAATAATTTGTGATCGGAAAGTGAGGCAATATGGCAGACAAGGCCGGCAAGGAGGGCTTCGGTTCGCAGTTTTTTTCCGGGTTGTTTTGGAAAACCTTCGGAGCGCTCTTTATTCTGGTGCTGACCAGCGTCTGCGCTTGGCTCTACGGCTTGGCTGTCTTGAATGAGGCGCCGCGAGCCCAAGCTGCCTCACTGCGAATTACCGCAATTACGACACTGACCCGCTATGCGCTGATCAGTGCCGATACGAGTTATCGTTTTGACCTCATCATGGCATTGGCTCAGCGTGAGGGCCTGACGATACTCCCGAAAGAACCGTACGACCGTATTGTTCCGCTGGAAAGCGACAGCCTCAACGATCTGATTCTTGATAATGTCCGTTCGTCTTTGGGCAAGAAGACCATTCTTGCTCAGAGCCTGAACGGCATTCCCGGTTTATGGGTCAGTTTCGAGATCGATGGGGACGAATATTGGATCCGAGCAGAACGAACGGCCGAAAACCCTCGATTGGGTGCCAACTGGATGTTTTGGTTCGCAGGGATGCTGCTCATCTGCGCCCTGTTTACGGTACTTTTAACCAGCCGTTTGATTGACCCTCTCGCAAAACTCAGTGAGTATGCGCGAGAGCTCGGCCGCGGCGTTTTCCCGCAGCCGCTGCCTCTCGACGGTCCGAGTGAAATCCGTGAAGTTAACGAAAGCTTTAACGTGATGGTCTCAGACCTGAAGCGCTTGGCGAGCGACCGCGAGCTTCTGCTCGCAGGCGTCAGCCACGACCTTCGTACACCGATTACCCGATTAAGACTTGAAGTTGAATTGGCTCCGCTTTCCGAAGAGACGAGAGAAGCCATGTGCAGCGATCTTGATCAGATGGAAAGCATCGTTAAGCAGTTTATGGCATACGTCCGACAGGGCGAGGCCGAACTTGAAGTCGTCAATATTTCCGATACCGTCAGGCATGTGATTGCCGCCAATCGTGTAGCCTCACAGCCTGATATTCAGCTTCTTACTTCGATTGAAGACGGTTTGGAAGTCCGCGCCAATCCGACGGATTTAGCGCGTGCTGTTCAAAACATGATTGTCAATGCCGGCAAGTACGGCCGCAGCTCCGACGGCATTCTCCGTCTGTCCATTACGCTTCGCTATTTGAAGAAGCGAGGAGCAGCCGAATTGATTGTTGCCGATGACGGCAAAGGTCTTCCGGAAAGCGATTTAGAACGCGTTCTGCGTCCGTTTGAGCGCGGCGATACTGCCCGCGGAAATGCCTCAGGGACAGGATTGGGCCTGTCTATTGTCAACCGCGTCGCTAAGGCCGGCGGAGGTTCCGTCCGCTTAGCCCAGAATATTCCGAACGGTTTGAGCGTTCAGATGACGATTCCGGTGGTTCCGAAGGCTTCCGTCGTCAGAAAACTCACCGAAGGCAAAGAAACGCCGGAAAAGGCTGACTAAGCCCGAGCCTCAAGCAGGATGACTGCTTGAGCCACAATCCCTTCTTCTTTTCCCTCAAAGCCCAGCTCTTCATTGGTCTTGGCTTTGACGTTCACGCAGTCAGCGGGAAGCTGCAAAATAGCGGCCAAAGAGGCGTTGATCTGATCCATAAAGGGAGCAAGTTTCGGTTTTTGAGCAATGATTGTGCAGTCTACATTCACCGGTTTCCAGCCTTTATCCCAAACTTTTTTCAGCGCTTCCGAAAGCAGCTTGGCGCTGTCAGCGCCTTTATAAACCGGGTCGGTGTCCGGAAAGTGTCTGCCGATGTCGCCCATGGCAGCGGCGCCGAACAAGGCATCGGTAACGGCATGAAGCAGGACATCGGCATCGGAGTGTCCGTCCAAGCCTAGAGAATGCGGAATCTGAACGCCGCCTAAAATCAACGGGCGTCCTTCGACTAAACGGTGAACGTCATAACCCTGGCCGACTCTGATTTTGCAGTTACTCATTATTTTCCTTTTCTTTGCGAGCTAAAAAGATGGCCCGTGCGAGCCAGAGATCCATCGGACGCGTGACTTTGATGTTGGTCGGAGTGCCCTCAACCAGTGCCGGATGCTTTCCGACAAATTCCATGGCGCTGGCTTCGTCCGTGACGGCCGATCCTGCTTCATTCATGGCCCGGGTTAATTCGCCGACAGGGAAACACTGCGGGGTCTGAGCAGCCCACAACCCGTCTCGACTCACGGTGCAGGCGATCGTTTCATTGTCGCCTTCTTTTTTGAGTGTGTCATTGACCGGAACGGCAAGGATGGCGCTTTCCTGATGCCTCCGGCAGTAATCCATCAGTTTGGTGACATCGGATGTCAGCAGGCAGGGGCGGGCCGCATCATGGACTAACACCCAATCCGAAGATTTCAGGTTAGAAAACAGTATGCCGTTTTTAACGCTGTCGGCCCGTGTCTGTCCTCCTACACGTGCGATGCGGACGCGCGGATCTTCAAATGTCAGTCTCTGACCGATCATGTCGGCCGGGGAAATGACGACGACGAGCTCTTTAATGCGAGGCTCGTCGAGAAGCACTTGAACCGAGCGTTCCAGCATCGTTTTGCCGCCGATAAGTTCATATTGTTTCGGGCTGCCGGTGCCCATTCTTGAACCGACTCCTGCTGCGACGACGACTGCGCCGAAGACGGGTTCTTCCTTGTCCGGATTCATAGTCATAAATCAATGAGTAGAATTGGTTAGTAGTTTAGAACAAACCGCCAAAGTGGACTTAATCGCTCGTCGGCTCAAAATCCGCAGAAGCGTCAAGCTCTTGAACGCTGCGACTTCTCGGCGGAACATAGCGGAATTCAGTGTGCTCGGACGCTCTTTCAAGCAGAGCCGCTTCTCGTCCCGCAATTCTGCCGAATACCACGGCATCGGTTAAGCCGATACCGCCCAAACGATCCTTTCCGTGAACGCCGCCGGAGGCCTCACCGGCAACGTAAAGGCCGGCAATGGGTTCATCGGAGGTATTTAAGACTTGAGCTTTTTCATTGAACTTGAGGCCGCCGCAGCAATAGTGAACGCCCACTCGTTCTTGTCCGACGTAAAAAGGCGGATAACTGATGGTCTGGAGCATAACTTTCTTGCCGAAATCCTTGTCCACGCCTTTGAGAACAAAGTCGTTGTATCTGGTAACGGTTTCTTCCAGAGTCTCTGCCGGACAGCCGATGAAGGCAGCGACCTGACGAAGAGAATCAAATTTTTTAACCGCTCCGTCGGCGAGTTTGTTCTCAAGAGACAAACCTTTTTTAGACTGGGAGTCAGTGATCACCCACATTGCTCTTTGCGGCTGCTTTAAGAGTTCGACGAGCACGTCTCCGTGAGACGCCCCTTCATTGACAAACCGAAGACCGTTTTTGTTCAGATAGATGTCTGCGCCGGTGTAGTCGACCAAGCGGCCGCCCAGAAAGCAAATCTTTTGAATCTTATCCAAATCAACCGTTGCTGCGTGGAAGGGTTTGGTGAATTCCAACGCATCGCCCCAAGCTCCGTCAAGATATCTTCCTCCGGGGTTCGCCGTCGAGGGCATAAGCGCCGAGATTTCAGAATTGAATTTGCGGCATAAAGCGTTGTTTGCCGAATATCCGCCGGTCGCAATGACCACGGCATTGCCTCGGATGTAGATTACTTCATGGTTTTTGCTTTTAACAACGACACCGTTGACGTTGCCGGAAACAGGATCCTGAAGGAGGTCGGTGACCGGCTGGTCATACAAAAAGCGGACGCCGCGTTCGCGTGCTCTTTGGTTGAGTTTGAAGATGTAGTGAGAACCGGTGAAACCTTGGATCGTTCTGAAAGCGTAGGCCGAGGGAGAGCCGACGGCGACATAAGGTTCCGGGTTCCAAACCAGACCGTGCGTTTCCAGCCAATCCATGGCTGCATCACTCTGAGAGAGCAAAAGCCGAGCTAAATCTTTGTTGCCGATCCCGCCTCCGACCTCCATCATTTCTTCCAGAACAGCGTCTACTGATGTGTGGATTCCGAGCGGTTCAAGTCGCTTCGGGGAGACGGCTAAGAAGGAGCCGGTTGATAAGCGCGAGTGGCCGCCGAGTACGGGAAGCTTTTCAATAACGAGAATGCGATCGGCACCGTTTTCAGAGGCGGATAAAGCGGCAGACAGACCCGCTAAGCCGGAGCCGATTACAATGACATCCCATTGTTGCCCGAGGTTCATCGGAGTCTGTGCAAAAGAGATGGCGGGAGCCGCAGCTAAAGCGCTCAAACCCGTCAAGCCGGCGAGAAACTCTCTTCTGATCATTTCGCGGTAGCTTCGTTAAGAAGGATGAGCGCACGCGTGATTTCGGCGACAGAATCCGTTGCAAGTTTTTCGGAGGCGCGGCTGCGATGCATTTTGATCGTGGGGACAGAAAGTTCAAGGCGGTCAGCGATCTCTTTATTGGTCAGCCCCTCGGCGACCAGAGACAGCACTTCTTTCTCTCGGTTGGTGAGCTGCCGATAGCGGCGTTTTAATGCATTTAATTCGTTGACTTCTTCCGCTTGTCTGATGCCCAGCTCTACTGCACGGGTGACTTCTTGGTTCAGCCGCTCAGGATCGACGGGTTTTTCTAGGAAGGTCAGGGCGCCCTTGCTCATGGCGTTCACTGCCATTTGAATGTCGCCGTGTCCGGAAAGGAAAATCAGCGGGAAATGAGCAAAGCCGCGCTCAATGAGCATTTCCTGCACTTCAAGCCCGGTCATCTGCGGCATGCGCACATCTAATACTGCGCAGCCGGGAATGCTCAGGTTGTCGCGGACCAAAAACTCCGTCGGAGAGTTATAAGCAGCTACTTTCCAGCCGAGGGCCTCTAGCAGGATCTTGGTAGAAAACAACAAACTTTCGTCATCGTCGACGAGGCGGATCAAGGTGTGTTCTTTATTCATCACATTTAGGCGCGGAGACCCCTGCCTTCAGGCAGAGGAGGAAGCGCCTTCTCCTTTCGAATTTCTGTTAAATAGGTTTGTCTCTTTTCCAGCAGACGCAGCTTCTTGCAGCTGATGCCTGCTGAAATGTGGGTTCCGTTAAGCTTTCGAACATCAAAGTACCCGGATGATCGACGGCCGAAAATGAAGCCTTCTTCTCCCTGGCAGGCAACCTTGTCAAAAAGGCGGAAGCCTTTGATCTCATAGGGAGCCTGATTGCGCTTTCGAATGCCGCCTTTGAGGATGGAAAGCTTATGAATCTGCCGGTTGTTCCGACGCGTCTGCTTCTGGAAGAAGAATTCGCCGAGCC
>OATT01001263.1_pt1 | contig 14249 bp, 14 predicted proteins | sample 1476071 | NCBI WGS metagenome assembly OATT01 (sample SAMEA2579989, study PRJEB22360) | human gut metagenome | biome: human gut; feature: human-associated habitat; material: faeces | place: Denmark | collected 2008/2010 | reverse complement strand
ATTATTGTACATAATTATTTTCCACTTTTTATACAAAAATATATTGACATTTACATTAATAGAGATTTACATTCCTTATAGTTAATCTAAAACCTACATCTGAGTGCCCTAGGATTTCTTGAATTACTTCATTTACATTCCTTATAGTTAATCTAAAACTGTCCAACATCCACTTACCGTGTTCCAGTTTTCCTTATTTACATTCCTTATAGTTAATCTAAAACCTCATTTTTAACATCAGAAACATCACTTAATGAAGAATTTACATTCCTTATAGTTAATCTAAAACTTATATTTTTTTCTTAACTCCTCATCATCAAAAAACATTTACATTCCTTATAGTTAATCTAAAACATAGACTTAGCTTCAACAGATGACAATACTGCCGTTTCAAATTTACATTCCTTATAGTTAATCTAAAACTCAGTTCAAAGTTATTTAAGAAGATACTTATATTTAAATTTACATTCCTTATAGTTAATCTAAAACTTCCAAGCATCTGAAACAGTTTGTTTGATTGATTCAATTTACATTCCTTATAGTTAATCTAAAACGTATATAATACACCGTCATTTTCTATACTTTCCTTAATTTACATTCCTTATAGTTAATCTAAAACCAGCGATAGTCGTTTGACCTTTTCCTATTCGGAACTATTTACATTCCTTATAGTTAATCTAAAACTAAATTATGATTGTGAGTTGTATCTATTGTATGAGTGATTTACATTCCTTATAGTTAATCTAAAACCTCATTTTTAACATCAGAAACATCACTTAATGAAGAATTTACATTCCTTATAGTTAATCTAAAACCAAAAATGCTAGGCACTACAGGAGAACAATTACAAAAAATTTACATTCCTTATAGTTAATCTAAAACCATCAATTTAACATACTACAAGTACATTTTAAATAGATTTACATTTCTTATAGTTAATCTAAAACCAATTCATTTCCTTCTGTCCTCCTTATGAAAAGAGGAATTTACATTCCTTATAGTTAATCTAAAACGCAATTTCGTCAACTCTGTCATCGTCATTTCCGTATTTAGGATTTACATTCCTTATAGTTAATCTAAAACTACTTCAAAATTTGATAATTTATTCTGTTCTTTTAATATTTACATTCCTTATAGTTAATCTAAAACTTTAATTTTTTGATTACAAAGGGTAGCATTACAATAATTTACATTCCTTATAGTTAATCTAAAACAAAGAACTTGAAAACTTATTTTTATTTGTATTTTAGGATTTACATTCCTTATAGTTAATCTAAAACTTTCACACAATTTCAATAGAAAAACGTGAAAAATAGATTTACATTCCTTATAGTTAATCTAAAACTATTTTACATAATTTGGATATGATAACTTTGCAGTAATTTACATTCCTTATAGTTAATCTAAAACTCTTCTTGTTGGTTTTTTAAATTTCCATACAATTGTTATTTACATTCCTTATAGTTAATCTAAAACCAATGAGAGAAGAACCACACCCTGACAAGTGTATAAATTTACATTCCTTATAGTTAATCTAAAACCAATATCTGTTTCAGTAATTTCACTATATGCTTCATTATTTACATTCCTTATAGTTAATCTAAAACTTATCATAAAATATCTAAAAGGAAATGTGTATAGTTTATTTACATTCCTTATAGTTAATCTAAAACTCAACTTGTTGGAACTAATTATAACTTCAATGGCAAATTTACATTCCTTATAGTTAATCTAAAACGATAAATCATTTTCTAGCATAGCATTAATATTACCTATTTACATTCCTTATAGTTAATCTAAAACTAGGTGTTGAATTAAAAGGTGGTTCAGGTGGACTAGATTTACATTCCTTATAGTTAATCTAAAACGTAGCATAGGTACTTTCTACATCAGCCTTTTTTGCATATTTACATTCCTTATAGTTAATCTAAAACACATCTTAATCTAGTCTTAATACAATTATTTAAACATATTTACATTCCTTATAGTTAATCTAAAACTTAAATTTAGGTTTTTTTAAAAAAGGTGTTTACATTTATTTACATTCCTTATAGTTAATCTAAAACGCTGTTGATTCTGATATTGTGAATTTTTGGGCTTCAATTTACATTCCTTATAGTTAATCTAAAACGCAACTAAATATGGAAGATATTTTGGGTTTGAAGAATTTACATTCCTTATAGTTAATCTAAAACATATCTTTGGTCATTAGGTATTCCAGCAATTGCTTTATTTACATTCCTTATAGTTAATCTAAAACTTTCATGCAACCACTCTCCCTAAATTTTGATATAAAAATTTACATTCCTTATAGTTAATCTAAAACTTTAAAGCATAATCCCTCTAAGCCTTTTATATGCCAAATTTACATTCCTTATAGTTAATCTAAAACCCCAAATATGTTTAATATTTTTTCTAGATAAATAGCCGCTTTCAGCACCTTATCACCATTATATGGTACTTCAATTTGCAGTACACCGTCAATACTATATTTCTCTATTTCTAGAAAACCACTTCTAACATAGTCATAATGCCATTTTAAAGTATTGATTAAAAAAATCGATTTACTGCATTAATCATTATATAAATAAATCATCATAACTTTTTTCAAATCCAATTATATCCTTACTTATATTATTACTATTCTTCACCTTATAAATATATAAAGAATCTTCTTCTTTTTTTAATATTCTATCTAATTCTGCCAAGCATTTTTTTAACTTAGCTTCTGTAATTTCTCCCTCAAACACAGAATTTTGAGTCCATATTAAGTACATTTTTAATTTCTTTCTTATTTTATTTACTCTCTTTTCACCTACGTCATACGTTACTATTACAAACACTATTACCACCACACTTTTATTGCTTTATATTCTTCTTCGCCAATAATTGCTTTAATTAACTTATAGCATTCAAGTTTTATTAAATATCTATAAGATACTTTTCTATTTAAAGCTCTATGTTTTATAGTAGTATTTAATTTATTTTCAAATTCTCTTATAAATTTCTTTTTCCCATTTTCATTCAAGTAACATAAACCTTCTTCAATAATAAAATCTTTTTTAGTAATCATATTCTTATTTATCAATGTAAAAATAACTGTATCTACAATTAAAGGCTTAAATATTTCTGCAATATCTAAGCTTAAAGAAAATCTCTTTGTAGAAGGTTCATGTAAATAACTTATTGTAGGATCTAACTGGGTTTTATAAATTTCACCTAATACAGTTGTATACATAATAGAATTACCAAAAGATATAAGAGCATTTATTGGATCTATCGGTGGTCGCTTTTGTCTGCTTTTAAAGCTAAAATCTTCTTTTAAAAAATAATTAAACGCTTCATAATATTTTTTGCGTCCTCTCCCTTCAGCTCCCATAAGTTCAGTAATACATTTTGAATTATTCATATTTTCTCTTTCATCTATTATCTGATCAATAATATCTTTAGGTACATTTTCATGTCTTCTTAAGTTCCTTAGCATATTATGAAATGCAGAATCAATAAAGGATTTTGCTATCTGTAATCTCACGTTATCATCTAAGTACGCTTTAGCTTGATTTACTATAACTATGCCAGATACATTTTTCTTCTTAGAATAATACGTACCACTATAAAATCCATAGTAATTATAAATACTAATTAAAATACTAAATTTTGAAATATAATTTATAAATTTAGTATTAAAATCAATTTCCCCAAATAGATGTAATCTTTCTATACCTTCAATAGGAATACCCTTTTTGTTATCATTCTCATCTATAAAATAAATAGTATTATCTTTTCTTTTGATTCTACCATTAGAAAAAATATAATAATCTCTTCCCATTAATCTAACTCCTTTATATAACAAAATTCATAATATGAACATTTATTGCAATACTTATATTTTTCTATCTTAGGTGGAATTTTTAAGTTTATTATTTTATTTATTTCTACTAGTGTATTTTCTATTTCTTTTTCATCTTCGGGAGTTAAATCTACATGATCTACTTTCTTTTCCTTCACATAATTTAAAGTACCTGTTTTATTAATTCCAAGTTGCTTTAAATAATACAAATAATATAAAAGCTGCATTCTATCTGATGATTGCATTTTACTGGTTAATTTCACTTCTCCTATATTTTCCTTTTCTAATATATCTATCCTTATAAGTCCATCAATTAATTTTTCTTTATTTGATTCCTTACTTTTATAGGAGTTTTCATGAGTAATTTTTCCTTGTTGTACTCTATCATTACTTTCTTCCATACATATACCTTTAGAAAATAACCACAACTTTCTTTTGCATATATAATAATAATTAAATTTAGTTCCTTGTACCTTAAAATCCTCAAAATTAAATTCCATAACTCCTCCTTATACTAAATAAAATCCCTAATTGAATCATATCATCAATTAGGGACATATTTAGTATATAATTTATTTATTATGCAAACTGATCTTATGAGAACCCTTTTTCCCTTCTATATGTCGTATATCCGCTACTAAAAGAATAATCTCCTTTAACTAAATAGATAGTTTCATAGCTATTTATCTCTATACTCTCTAGGATACCACCTTCGCGTTTTACTGTATCAAAGATGCTCTCTGAAATTGATAATGTTTTTTTCATAAGTTCCTCCTTAAGCTGAACTCTTTCAGAAAAATCTTTAGCTAACTTTATTCTATTTATTATTTCATTAATCTTATCTTTATTAATTTCATATATACATGAAGGAATTATAGTTTTTGATACTATATCTCTTAATCTCTTTTCATTCTTCTTTAAGTCATATGGAATAATATCTTGATAATCATTTATTGTAGATTTTATTGTTTTAAAATAATTTGAATTCTCTAAGTTTTCTACCGAATAAACTTCTTCTACTAATTTCATCTTTTCTAATTCATTTAACTGCATATCATTATATTTTAGGATAGCTTCTTTAGATTTATTAAATATATCAATATCTATAATTGAATCATACTTAGATGTGTTTTCTCTAATTCCTGAAGGTAAAATACTATTACCTACAAACACATTTATATTTACCCTATCTTCTAATAAACTTCTACTTCTAAATACTCGTCCCATCCTTTGTAAAAGTCCACTTATATCTGAAAGTTCTGTATATAATACATCAAAATCAATATCTAAACTAGCTTCTACAACTTGAGTTGTTATCCAAACACCTGAAAAATCATTTTTTAATTGTCCATCTCTAAATATAAACTTTTCCTTTATATATCTATCTTCCTTAATAAATCTACTATGAAACATAAAGACTTTATCTTTAAATTCATTATCGCTTATTAGTTCATTATAAAGTTCTTGAGCTCTATTTACTGTATTTACAATTACTAAGACCTTTTGCCCTTTATACTCATTCTTTATCTTTTCTGCTGCTATATTTTCTTCATACACCTTCACTTTATGTCTTAACATAACTTTATTATTTTCCATTTTCAAAAATGGTTTGCTACACTTTTTATAATCATAGTTATTTTTAATTCCTACATATTCCATAAAATACTCAAATATAGGTGGAAAAGTAGCTGTTACTATGGCAAATTTTCCTCCCATTCTTACAATATCTCTTAACGCTATAATTAAATATCCTATCATCTCTGGAGAATACATTTGAATTTCATCTATTACAGTTTTTGAATAGCTTAAAGTAGCTAACTTTAACTCAAACCCTTCATACTTAAAGATAAAACCTATTAACTGATCTAAAGTACATATTGTTAATGGATATGATAATTGCCTTGTTGCATCTAGATAGTTCTTTTCAATCACTCCTCCGGCTTCCCTTTTCATATATTCAGCAACGCTATCTGAATGAAGTAAAGCCGTTTTATCTTTTCCATAACTAATCTTTGATACTACTCTATCATATATAGAATTTATTGAAACTCTAAGAGGTAATGTGAAAAAACCTTTATTATCCCCAATCCATAATAATGCCCCTTCTGTTTTTCCTATACCAGTTGAGGCAACTATTATTAAATTTTCATCTTTATTTTCCTCCATGTATTCTTGTAAATCATTTAATTTATACGGTTCAATTGATTTCTTAGTTAAATATGTTAAGTTACCTGGTTCTATTTCTACCTTTACATCACTACTTGCAGCAAAATCAATTTTATTTAATAAACCCTTTGTCATAATAAATTTACTTGCAATTTCATATTGATCACTATTTAATATACTATTTTCTATAAGTATTCTCTTTTTAATTATTCTCATAAACTCTGTACTTATTTCAATATTATTATCAATAAGCTTATCGTACTTAAATTCATCCTTATATCTGCTTAAATCTTCTCTTATAACCTTTAACAGTTCTTTTTTTCTATTACCTTCAAGTTTTTCTCTATTATGATGATAAAATATACTTTCATATAAAATGCTAATTTCTTCTTTTGTAAAATTACTCTCAATAAAATCTCTAGGAATAAGAGAATTACTTAAATATCCATGAGGAATTTCTTCTATTTCTATTAATTTATCTTCTAGTAATTCTATTTGCTCTAATTTCTTACTATCTTTATAATAATTATTTATATTTCCTATTATCTTATTTTGAAATTTAGTATTCATTTTACCAACATCATGATAAATACAAGCTATTCTTAATAATTCCCAATTAATATTTTTTAAATTAGGATATATAGACTTTAACAAATAAAAAGAATCTAATAATTTATCAGTATGTTCCATAATAGTTTCTTTAGGATTACTTTTAGCTAAAAATAAATTCTTATTGCTCATTTTACCTCCCTATAAAAAAGCAGTTATATAAAAATATAACTGCCCTTAAACTAAATAAGAAATACCATCTTATTATCACTATCCCTATATACATCTGCAAAATCAATAGTATTTTTACCACCAGCACAATATGCTACTTTTATTTTTTCCCATCTTCTAAACTCAACATCTTTTCTTAGCTTTTCCTTTTTATAAACCTTATTAAGAGTATATATTGTGGCATTTGTATCAACCTCATTACTAATAACACTATCTATAGGTATATAATAATTTGTATTTTCATCTAGACTTTCAGTCTCTATATATTCTTCATTTAATTCTACAATTTTAACTTCATTTATCTGTACTATATCTTCACGTCTACCTAAAGATAAATATTCTGTTGGATATTTAAAAGCATTATATATCTCATCAATTTTATCTTGATTTGTAGGACATATATGAACTATCAGATTAACATCAACTAATAATTCTGCAGTTGAAATTCCTCTTGTAGCTCCATATGTTTTATTATCTTTACTTTCAAATTTAAGTTGATGTCTTTCTCTATCATAACTTGAACCTGCAAACTCATATCTAGTATATAAATCATACACTCTAGAATTAAAATTCCCTTGAATTGAAACATCCATAGGTTCATATTCACTATATCCACATGCAAAATGAACCATTCCTATAACTGTTGATGGCGGCGGTAATGGATAACTTTCTTTTAACTGAAAACTTGTAGGCTTTTTATAATTAACTAAATTTTGATATAAGCATAAACGTACTGCCTTTTTAGTACTCATCTATCACACCTACTCTTTATAATAAGCGTCTACTTCGCCTTTAATTTTCTCGAATAATTCAGACATATCTACTGCCTTTAATTCATTAATAATTTCATCATTATTTTTAAATATTCCCTTAATTAAACCAACGTTTGTGTTCTCTGAAACTTCTTTATCTAAATTTAATACACTTTTTATTGCTTCAATATTGATTGTATTGTTATAACATTTTATTCTATTTTCAAAGAAAGGATTCTTTATAGAATATACTCCTCCTATTGCAAATATTGGAGAAAGATTTTCTCTTCTTCCTTTTATGTCTCTATATAAGAACTTAATAGCATCTAAAAGTTTTTTAACTCTTTCTGCTTTTTCACTATTTCCTAGTTCAATTTCATCATTTTTATCAATTCCAACCTTATCTAAATCTACAGTTATTGTATATGAATAATATGACCTATGAATTTCACTTTGAGCGATATTTCCACCATCTTTTTTCTTACTAGCACCTTCATTATATCTATCTAATAGAGCTTTATTAGTTAAAAAGTCTAAATCTGCATTAAATGTTTCAAGGGCAATTGCATTTGATAATCTGGCAACAGCTGCTCTTGTCTTTACTGGTTTAACTGTTTTCATATATCCAAATAAATCAATTTCAGGATAATCCTTAATTGTTGCATCTGGTGCAAATTGTATAACATCCCCATCTAAGCCTAATGGTGTATCATCACATCCCATTTGATTTATAATATTATATCTTAACGCTTGTCTTGATATATAAGTATAAGCTCTTCCGCCATCCCTTGATATCTTCTTTAAGGAAGTTACGTTACCTACACCTTCCCCATAATTTGCACTTTCTGCATCAAAAATAAAAGTCATTGTTAAACCCTTTATATTATTCATTACTTCCCTCTCCTTCTTTTAACTTTTCATTTATTTCACCTTGTAATCCCAAAATAAATGCATATCCTATATTTTGCAATCTATCACTATCGCTAAGTGCTAACGAAATTCCGTTAGGAATACTCTTTCCTAAATACATATAAGAATTAATTATAGTATCCATAAATTTACTGGAATCTTTAGTTTTAATTGAGTTTATTAATCTATAAGTAATACCAATTAGTTTTGATTCTACATTTTTCTTATAATAGCTTTTTCTTAATTCATAGCCATATTTTTCAAACTTATTTATCTCATCAATCCTCATAGCCTTTCCTCCTAATAAAAAATTATTAATTCTAAAAATATTTTTTATTGCTTTGATATTATTAAATTTATTATCTAAAAACATAACTAAAAGTTTGTTTATTAAATCAAATAAATTCTTACCTTCATATATTCGATTTATTACTTCGTTATATAAATTGATATAATACTTTTCTGTGATCTTTACTCTTATCTTTATTAAATACTCCAAATTTTTCTTATTGTAATACAATACCTTCATAATATTAGGTGATAATATGCTAAAACTATATGGCCTTAATGAATTATTTCCATCTATCTTAACAACTTGTATATTCTCAAATTCATTCTCAATATTTTTGGTATACATATGATCCATTGAATCTATTACATTATAGTAGGATAAATTCTCCAACTGGGAAAAGGTTATCTCCTCATTCATTTTTGTAATATTTGCCTGACATAAAACATTAATATTATGATTAAAATTTATAAAAATTCCTTTATTATTTATAGTTTTAAAGCCTAGTGGTAAACATGAATATAGTAAATTACATACTGGACAAATATATGCATCTCCATTCATCTTCCAAAAGTGAGAAGACTTTCTATTCATATCAACACCAGTTTTAACTAACCAAGTTAAATCAAAAGCATCTGGTTTATTAAACTTCTTTATCTTATTATCACAAGTAAAACAATAATTCTTATAAGTATCTTTATCACTATTAATATAATTAATTGTAGAATCTATAAAATCACTTTTATATAGCTTGTACATATCATTCTTATTATTTGTTTTCAATAAAATACTTACGTTATTCCAAAATGGTTGAATATAATCATACATAACATTTTTAGCTAATATTACTCTTTTTACATCTTTTCTATTAAACCAATTAATTATATCTACCATTAAATTTAATTGAATTAATACACTGTCTTTAAAGTCTTCAGGATTATCTTTCTTCTTACAATTAATCTTTTTTAATTCACTCTCTTTACCTTCTATCCAAGCTCCATCCTCAAGTAAAAGATAGGCACTTTTATAACTAGAAGATTTAATTATCTTTTTAACATCATCGATTATCTTATTAAATTTCTCTATATTTTCAAAAGTAATCGCTTGCTTGTTTATACCTTCTATTGCATCTATATATCCAACTAATTTATTCCAAGATCCTCTTTTGCCATATTCCTCAAATATAGTTTCAAAATAAGCTTCTTCAAATCCATCTAACATTGCTGAATCAAATTGAATATAATTACTTGCAATTTCAATATTTTCATTACTTTTTCTTTTGTTTTTTAATACTTTTATAATCCCTACTATTGATGCATTCTTTAACCAATCTCCACTCTCAATTTTTATCAAAGCCAAAATACCACCTCCTTATATTAAATCTATTAAACCAAATCCTTCACTTCTTCTAAAACCTAAGCCTGCTTCTAGTAAAATTTGAAGGTCGTAAATATTTCCTTGTAAATTAAAAACTCCCTTATATGCATCAATAAATATAAATTTCTTTCCAGTCACTTCTTGGAAACCTGCAATTTCCTCTTTAATTACAACCTTTTTCATATCTATAGGTGAAAACTTAATTCTTTCAGTTAATCCCATTCCCCTAAATGTCTTTAAATATATATCAGATATATAATTAAGTGTTTCTTCAAAACTATCATCATAAATATCTATAGCTTTTCCTTCTTTATCCTTTATAAAAATAGGAGATAATGTTTTACAAACTATGCTATTCGTAGTTACCTTATTTTCCTTAAGTAAAGTAACCTTAACAACTTCTAATTTATAATCTTTATAAGTAAAACTCTTATTTCCTAAAAGTCCGTTATAAATTGCAATTCCAACATTATAATTACTAGTACTAATTGTTACTATAATTTTGCCATTCACCTCAATATAGCAATCAGTAACTCTAAAATCATTAAGATAAATAGAAAAGGTAAAATCTTTTATCTTCTTATTTTTCTTATCTTCATATAGATAAATACTATTAAATAATTCCTTATCTCCATCGGAGATAGCTTTTTTAATTAAGCTGCAGATCATAAATCTATTGCCAACAGGAATTTTTTTATCTACTGCATTCAATTCTATTTTAAATCTCATAACTTACCTCCTATTTATTAACCTTAAATACAATATAATCTATATTCATCCTAAAAAAGGGGATGAATTTTTAAACTTTTAAATTTTTAATCATTTTTTCTAATTCTATTTTTAATTCTTCTTTTAATGGTTGAGGTCCTAAAACTTCCACACAGCTTTGCATAGATAATATCCAAGAAACTATTTCTGGTCCACCTTTCATAGTTGCTTCAAATAATATACTTCCATCTTCAAGCTCAGTGATTACTTGATTATCTACCCATATTCTTTCACTAATTGTATTAGCCATAGGTGGATGAACTATTAACCTAAGATCATAACCTTTCTCAAAGAAAATTCCCAAACTATTTTCTTTAGCTTCTTTTAAATATAAATCAACATCAAAATCATTTATAAACTTAAAGCTTGTTACAGTTATATACTTTATTCTTGTAAGCTTAAAATATCTTATCTCATTCTTGGTTAAACATTTAGCTATTAAATAATATTCACCTTTATATACAAATAATTTAAACGGTTGAACTTTTCTTCTAGTTATTATTCCTTTATTAGATTTATATGATATTATTATTTCTTTTTTATCTAAAATTGCCTCATAAATTTTCTTTTCAAATTCACTTATATTTTTATCATCTCTAACTCTTGAGTATGGTATTATTTCTACACTTAAATCACTTTTATTATTTAATATTGAATAATTTATCTTATCTAAAGCCCTTCCTATTTTTTCATTACTAATATATTGAAGTGATTTGCTATAGTATTTTAACAACTCAATTTCTTCATTCGTTAATAATTCCTTAAAAGGAAAATAAATGTCTACTAATTTATAACCACCTAACGGACCTGGAATAGTTTCAATAGTAAATACTGAATCTAATGTTCTCTTATATCTAGCAATTTGCTTTTCACTCACTTCTAACTCTTGAGCTAACTCTTGCTTTTTTACTACTACACCAGTTTTCAATCTAAATAACATTTTTAATGTATTTTCTAATGCTCCCATAATACTTTTAAAAGTAATTCTCACCTCACTTTTATTTCCTTATTCTCACTAAACTTATAATTCTTTATTGGTATTAACTCTGGTTTTAATTACATCTCCTCCTTCTTATTATAATTTAATAGTAATTAAACATTGACAAATTACTTATCTTACATTCCTAATAGTTAATCTAAAACCACTTTACAAGTAATTAAAAAATAAATTCCATAAAATACAACAAGCCAAATACTTAACTCCTGCACAAACTAATCATAAAACAAATACAAACAAGAACAGGAGTGTATTTGACCTTATGAATACTATTAACAATAAATCAATAATTAAAACATTAGAAATATATTTATCTCAATATAAAGATATTTTTTATAAAAGAAGCTTTGAAAATTTTAAAATTATTATTATTGCATTACTTTATGTTCAAGAAGTTAGATCTATAAATTTTATTTATGATAAATTTATAAAAAATACTGGAATGCTTGCTTAAATAGATTTTACTATTTCTTAGCACAAAAAAGCTTTAATATATCCCGATTAGCGATAGCTACCCTTAACGTGGCAATTAGCCTTATACCAAATACTTTAAAGAAAACTACAACTATATACTTAATAATAGATGATACTCTTCAAGCTAAATTTGGTGAAAAATTTGATTGTTATGAAAAGCTTTTTGATCATACAAGTAAAAATGGGTCATCTTATCTAAATGGCCATTGTTTTGTATCATTAGTTATAGACATTCCAATAATCCATAATACTAAAATTAATTATTTAAAGCTTCCTATCCAATATAGACTTTATGATAAATCTAAAACTAAATTAGAAGTAGCAGCAGATATGGTTATAAATGTAGCCCCTGCTTTAGCAGAATATCAAGTAATTGTTACTTGTGATAGTTGGTATACTAAAGCACCATTTATAAGTTTAATTAAAAAATTTGAAAATATAAATATAATAGGCGCTTTGCGTAGCGATACAGCTATGTTTGATCTTAATATAGAAAAAACTCACAAACGTGGTAGACCTAGAAAGAGAGGTAAAAGAATAGACTATCATAATTTAGAATATAAAAAAGATGGCAAATTCTTTGTTGCTCACATAAAGGTAGCTGTAAATTTAATTAATACGCCAGTGTATATAACAATTACTGCTACAGATATAGTTAAATTTACTTCGGTTAGATTATACATGAGTACTATCGATCCTAATGAAATTAATAGTTTTGATAATATATCAATTGATGAAGCTAAACAAGATAAACCGGTAGAGAAATCAACCTATAACATATATAAAATGCGTTGGAATATAGAAACTATTTTCTACCAACAAAAAACTTTTTGGTCATTAGGGAATTATATGGTAATGAGGCTATAAGTAAGTACGTTAATTTACTAGGGGTAGCCTATAGCCTAACAATACTATTACCATTTATCAGCAACAATCTTTATAAGTATAAATTTCAAAGTCCACAAGAAGTGAAATATCATTTATCAGAGTGTATTTATAAGGAATTTATTTTTAGCAAATTGCTTAAAACACTACAATTAGATAAAAATATTACTACCGCTGAAGATATATTTAAATATCTTGCTAATAGCGATAAAGCTAGTTAAATTTATTGTAAAGTGGTGTCATTTAATATAGAACTTATTTTTACTACATAGTCATTAAATTCATTTCCTATAGTCTTTAACCAATTGCTACTTTTAAATAGTAATTCATTTTCTCTTTGTTCTTTTTCAATGTCATATTCTACCAAATGCTCAACTCTCTTATATGCATAGTTTACTTCTTCTAATGTTGCAACATCATCGGTTTCAATAACTATTTTATTCCACCATGTGCAAGCAAAGGCATATGGATCTGATAATAATCTCTTAGTTAATAAATTAAATAAGAATTGTCCAATTTGAGCCTCCTTATCACTTCTTTGTTTTAAACTTAATATCCCTTCTTTTTTTAAACTCTCTAAGTATATCAAATAATTGTTGCTCTAAATTTTCTAAGTCAATGTTAATAGAGTCAACATTTCTTAAAGCAAATCTTTGCTTATTTTTACTATTTAAATATTTCTTTAGTCGTCTAATCATTACTGTATCAATATGTTTTTTATAATTATCGTCAATACTATCCATTTAACTAAACCTTACAGGATCTAATAATTCTAGTAAGCCTGTAAATGTATGTGTATATCCATTGTGTGGTGTAGCAGTTAAGAAAATTTTATGTTCAAACTTATTTCCTAGTTCTTTTAACCTTTCATACCTTTGACTATTATCGCCATAAATTGGTCTTATGTCAATATTTTGGACACAAAAAGTCAAACTTTTTTATGCTGCACTTCTAGCTAATAATTCACATTGTTCTGGTGTCATGTAATTAATAGAAGAGTGT
>OATT01001262.1_pt1 | contig 14254 bp, 9 predicted proteins | sample 1476071 | NCBI WGS metagenome assembly OATT01 (sample SAMEA2579989, study PRJEB22360) | human gut metagenome | biome: human gut; feature: human-associated habitat; material: faeces | place: Denmark | collected 2008/2010 | reverse complement strand
GGACAGCCGGCCTGCCGCAGCACTGGCGGATGTACCGGGCAACAGTGATCTGGCAGTGAGGGTGGAGGGGGAGTACGGCAGCTTTGGTGCCGCTGCCGCGTACCTCCGCAGATTTCCTAAGCATACGGATACGGCTTTCGGCACATTGAGCTACTTTGACACAATGAATCTGGCGTCCCGCATTACCTGTCCTGTCCTGTGTTCTGTATCCTTAAAGGATAAGACCTGCCCCGCAGAATGCTTTTTTGCTACTTATAACAGGATTGAATCGGATAAACAGATAGAGATCTATCCGTTCTGCGGACATGAGAATGCTTACAGCATACAGATGGAGAAAAAGCTGGTGTTTCTGCGGCACTGTAATATCATAGGTAACTGTTAAGCACCCCTCAGTTCCGGGAGGTGTTTCGCCGAGCGAAACCCGAGTCAGCCGGCGCCGGACTGCTGCAGGGATACACGGTTAAGAAACATGGCATCCGGAAGGATGGAGACTAGACTGGAGGATAAACGAAATATGAGGAGACAGGAGATTACACAGGGGTGGACGCTCCAGGTTCAGGGAGAAAAGGAGAGGATTCCCGCCCAGGTGCCGGGGTCTGTTTACTATGACCTGCTTCGCACGGGCAGGATGGAAGATCCCTTCTGGAGGGACAACGAGGATGAAGCCCTGAAATGGATGGAGAAGGATTTTGTCTATGAAACCCGGTTCATACCGGAGAGCGGACTTTTTGATACAGATGAGATCAGACTTTGTTTTGACGGTCTGGACACCATTGCAGACATTTATCTGAATGGATGCCTGCTGGGCCGGGCTGACAATATGCACCGCGCATGGGCATACTCCGTGACCGGGATGCTGCTGCGGGGAGAAAACAGTCTGAGGATTTATTTTCACAGTCCTGTTAAATATATCCGGGAGCGCTATGCGGAGTGTGTGACTATGGGATCTGAACACTGTATGGACGGGTTTCCCCAGATCAGGAAAGCACACTGCATGTTTGGCTGGGACTGGGGCCCAAGGCTTCCGGATGCGGGAATATGGAAGAATGTTTTTCTGCAGGGAGTAGAGAAAGGAAGGCTGGAATCCGTATATGTGGCGCAGGAGCATGAGGAGCAGAAGGTCACACTTTATATCCGCACAGAGATCGCTTCCGCAGGAGAAACACAGGAGGACAGGGCAAAAGCACAGGGGCTTTCCTACAGGGTCACAGTCACAGACCCACAGGGAAATGTGAGGACAGAGGAGGATTCACCGGAGTGTCTGGTCATCACACAGCCGCTTCTGTGGTGGCCGAACGGATACGGGGAACAGAATCTGTATGGAATCTGTGTGCAGCTTATGGACGGCAGCCGTGAAGTTGACCGATGGGAGAAGCGGATAGGCCTTAGGACCATGACCGTGCACAGGGAGAAGGATGTATACGGCGAGAGCTTTGCCCATGAGGTAAACGGCGTGCAGATTTTTGCCATGGGCGCGGATTATATACCGGAAGACAACATTTTCGGCAGGATCACCGGGGAGAGGACCAGGAAACTGCTGGAACAGTGCCGGGCGGCTAATTTTAACTGTATCCGGGTATGGGGAGGCGGATTCTATCCCCATGACGATTTTTATGATGCCTGCGATGAGCTGGGACTGGTGGTCTGGCAGGATCTGATGTTTGCCTGCGCTGTCTATGAACTGACAGAGGATTTTGATAAAAATATCAGGGCGGAGATCAGGGACAATGTGCGCCGCCTCCGCCATCATGCCAGTCTTGGACTCTGGTGCGGGAATAATGAGATGGAAATGTTCGTGGATGAGGGCCAGTGGGTGAATACGCTGAAGCAGAAGGCGGATTATGTCAAGATGTACGAGTATATCATCCCGCAGGTGCTGAAGGAGGAAGACCCGCAGACCTTTTACTGGCCGGCAAGTCCGTCTTCGGGCGGAAGCTTCGACGCGCCCAATGACCCCGACCGGGGAGATGTGCATTACTGGGAGGTATGGCACGGAGATAAGCCATTTTCCGAATACCGTAAGTATTATTTCCGGTATGCCAGTGAGTTTGGATTCCAGTCTTTTCCGTGTCTGAAGACAGTGGAGGCGTTTACGCTGCCGGAGGACAGGAATATTTTTTCCTATGTGATGGATAAGCATCAGAGGAATGACGCGGCAAATGGGAAGATCATGAAGTATCTGTACCAGACCTTCCTGTATCCCACGGATTTTGATACGCTGCTGTATGCGTCCCAGCTCCTGCAGGGAGAAGCTATAAAATACGGAGTGGAGCATTTCCGAAGAAACAGGGGCAGGTGTATGGGAGCAGTGTACTGGCAGCTCAATGACTGCTGGCCGGTGGCTTCCTGGTCCTCCATTGACTATTACGGAAGGTGGAAGGCACTGCATTATTATGCCAAAAGGTTTTTTGCTCCAATCCTGCTGTCCTGCAGGGAGGAGGGGATGATGACGCAGAACACCAATGTGAATGCGCAGCCCTTTCAGATGGAGAAGAGTGTGACGTTCAATGTGTCTAATGAGACGCCGGAGGATAAAGTGGTCCGGGTCGTATGGGCTGTACGGGACCGGTTCGGCGGTATTCTGCAGAAGGAGGAGACAGAGCTTTCCGTGCCGGCACTCTCCAGTGTGTGGATGGAAAAAAGGGAGCTTCCGGACATGAAAATCCGGGAAGAGTACATCAGCTATGATCTTTTTGAGGATGACCGGTGGGTATCCGGTTCCACAGTGATACTCACACTGCCGAGATTTTTCCGATATGAAGATCCGCAGCTTACGGTGGAGTCCGGAGACGGTGAGGTCATCGTCAGGGCAAAGGCGTATGCGAAGAGTGTTGAGATTCGGAACAGGAATGAGGATCTGGTGTTGGAGGACAACTATTTTGATATGAATGCAGGGGAGAGAAGAGTGAAAGTGGTTTGCGGTGAGATGGAGGATCTGACGGTACGGAGTGTGTTTGATATTCGGTAGTGAAGGCAGCCGGCGCGATATAGAGCAGAATGTTCCATATCTGTGCATTGCGAAGCGTGTTGCTGGGCGCGCAGTGAAGGGTAACTGCTTTGGTATATTCAGAATAGAAAATGCAAATGGGTACTTGAGAAATTCAAGTACCCAGTGTATAATTGATTTAAAAGTAATCAATAGATAATCGTTATCCATTGATTGCGCTTCGGAAAACCATAGTAATTTATAGTTGCCAGCTATCCTCTACGGCCTATAGAGGATAGCTATTTTCTTTTCTGATGATTGTCTAATATATCATTTAATCTTAAAATCAATGATACCCTTACCTTTTATCGCTAAAAATCTAATAATATGGAGGCGAAACATGAAAAAACTGAAAGTACACCATGAGAAACAGTATCTTATGTGGGAGGACGGGACTCCTTTTTTCTACTTGGGAGATACAGCCTGGGAATTGTTTCACAGACTGAACAGAGAGGAAGCGGATGAGTATCTGAGCCTACGGGCAGCACAGGGATTTCATGTGATCCAGGCGGCAGCGCTGGCGGAGCTGGATGGAATCTATACAGGAAATGCGTATGGGGATAAGCCGCTGCCGCTTTGCAGCGGGAAGGTCTGCCTGCCGGGGACGCAGGGAGAGGTATTTCCGGAAATGGAGGACTGCGAAGCGTATTGGAGGCATGTGGACTGGATCGTACATAGAGCAGCAGAACTGGGGATGTTTATCGGGATGCTGCCCTGCTGGGGAGATAAGTGGAATAAGAAGTGGGGATGCGGGCCGGAAATCTTTAAAGATCCCGGAAGTGCTTATGACTATGGTGCCTGGATTGGGGAACGGTATAGCAGAGAATGGAATATCATATGGATCCTGGGCGGAGACAGACCGGTGGAAAACGAGGAGCAGGAGAGCGTGATTGACGCAATGGCAGCCGGAATCAGGAGCAGGGATACAGAACATCTGATGACCTTCCATCCCTGCGGAGCGTCCTGTTCCACCCATTTCTTGCGGGATAAGTCATATATTGATTTTAACTGCTGCCAGTCCGGGCATGGACTGGAGGGTTATGAGAGCTGGAAATTCATAAGGAAGATGCAGGAGGAGGAAGAGAAACCCTGTCTTGATCTGGAACCGAGATACGAGAGTCATCCGGCCTGTTTTCAGCCCGAGTATGGTGTGTTCTGGGGAGAGCGGGAAGTGAGGCAGAATGGGTATTGGAATCTGCTTCAGGGAGCCTGCGGCTGTGTTTACGGGAACCATGCAGTGTGGTGTTTTTGCAGGGAGAAGGACCAAGGTCATCTGAAGACCTGGCGTGAAGGGCTTTTGGAGAAAGGTGCGGGACAGATGCGGTATATGGAAAAACTTCGGCTTGACAGACCGTTTTTTGAACTGCGCCCGGCACCTGAACTTGTGGAGCAGGAGGAGTGGTGCGGACAGTATATCTCTGCCGCCAGAGGAGATACATATGCTTTTTTGTATACCCCCTATGGGCAGGAGATAAAAGCCCATCTGGAAAAAATGGGAGAGGGACCGGTGCTGTGCAGCTGGTTTGACCCTGAGGATGGAACAGTTAAGAAAAAGGAAATATGGCCGCCCTGTCCGGTGGTCTTAAGACCGCCGGATGGAGGGCGGGACTGGATTGCCGTGCTGGATCAGATGCGGGCAAAGATCTGATAGCCGTATTCATTCCAGGTCACATGGTCAGGAGATAACGGGCTACCGCAGGGCTGAGGTTCTATGGTGATAGTGATGTCCGATTTTCCGGCAAGATATCTGCGGGGAATGATGAACTCGTCTTCCAGCCATCTCTTATATGGATTATGATCCGGAAAATACCAGGGGTATTCTTCCACCGCTTCCTTATCTACAGAAACGAAAGCTTTTTGGCGTCCGTACTTTTGGTCGCTGACCCGGCGGAGGATAACTGCCTGGGCGTCCGGTGGAACAGGGACAGTGAAGGAGCGTTTTTTTCTGCTGTAATGCCCGTAAAAAGTAACAGGAATATGGTCATCGTCCCCCTCAAAAAAGGAAGTCAGCGAAACGGGCACAGGGCTGTCCTCGCAGATATAATGAAAAGCTTCCAAAGTGCCGGGGTCCTGAAATTGGATCTCCCCTATTTTCTTAAGCTTTATCTCGTCTCTGCCGTAATAAAATACCATGCCGGAGTGTTCCATATACAGGTCATTGCACCCGCCGGATTCGATTCCGAAACGAAAACAGGAAGAAAAAGGATACCAGTCCCCCGGAAGGGAGCGATGCATGGACCAGTCTTTGTGTTCATGCCCGTCATAGCCGCTGGCAGGATTACACTCTTTGGGAGTCTCGAATCCCCAGCCGTAGCAGGAATAGCTTTCAGAACCGTCACTCTCAATCTGCGGTGTGCGTAGTCCGTCAAAATGGATGCGGACATCACCTTCACAGTCAGCCCTGGATTCGGGGGTCTCGCCATATGCGGTGATGATGGAGGAGATGATATGACCGTTTCCGGATACCTGTGCGATCAGGCTGTCAGCACCTTCCGTATGTTTTCGGCTGTAATAGGGAGCCCCTCTGAAATATAGGAATCCGTTTTCCTGATAGTATGGATTCCATTCACGGGTCCAGAGAATCTCGGCAAAGGGGATTTGTACCGCCAGGTCCCCGGTATTTTTCAAGGCCAGATCAGCACTATGGGAAAAAGGCATGGGGTAAAAATTATAATAATACCCGTCTGTATTCATGCCTGACAGCAGATACTGTACACTGTGATACCCCAGTTCATTGGAGAAAAGGCAGCCGAATGAAGCATCGAAGTCAGGGGAGGAATGTCCGTCCCAGCGTGCGCTGAGAGACAGAGTGTGTAGCTGGGAGGCGGTATACTCCCCTGTGAGAATGCGGATACCGGCTATACAGCCGCTTTCCTCACAGGTAAAAAGCGGGAACTCTTCCCCAGGCTTCAGAACCAGGTTTGTCAGTTGGCGGCGCAGGGGGGACTGCAGGCTGTGTATACAGCTTCCGGTCTGTTTCCAGAGAGCGGTCAGCCTCTGCTGTGCCGGGTCTTCTGCAGGGCTGAAAGTTTCCACGCCGTCTCCGTTTTCATAAGAGTGATAGACAACATGGCCCCAGCCGCCCTGGTTTTTACTGCGGTCACAGCCTTCCAGCCGGATACTGCTGGTGATTTTACAGCTTTTTTTATAGGGCATGGGCACAAAGCTGCGCACCACGCGGATAGGACCTCTGCCGTTGTCATAGGGCCCGATATAGCGGGAGGCAAGAGGTTCTGTAAACGGGTATTTTTCACCGAATTCCGAGTGCCGGATGGTAAAGCGGGGGGTCTCTTCCCCGTCAAAGTAAAAACGGAAAACCGGCTCCTCACAGGACGGATAGCGGTGCTGGACAAAATTATAGATACATCCGGGGCCAAGGTGTTCAAAAAGAACCCATTCACCGTCTGCATCCCGGTAGAGCGCCCAGTCCCAGTCAGCATTTCCGCCTTTTTTATCAATACTTCCCTCATAGTGGGCTCTGCAGCCTGTCTTGGGGACCGGGAGGGACTTTAAGTCTGCCATGGTTTCGTAAATATTCATATGGATATCTCCTGTCTTTTAGTGTTTTAGGATATTATAAAAAAAGGGGGGATTATCTCAATGGATAATATTAAGATTTTTCGGAAAAAAGAAAGAAATGCACTGTGAAACAAACGGAGCGGCAAGGGTGGATGGAAGAGGTTAATATCAGGAATATTTATGTCAATATAAGCTCTTGTTCCCCAGAGAATGGGGAGATAAGATAGAAAAAAGATTACGAGGAATCCCGCCCATAGAGGCGCGAGAAAAAACAGGAGGATTTTTAATTATGAAGAAATGGGCGCGTGCGCTGTATCAGCCATGCCTGCCTTTAGGCAGGAACGGACAGAGAGTGACAGGATGTGAAGAACACATTCTTTTATCCAGAAAAGCAGCAGCCGAGGGAATGGTGCTGTTAAAAAATGAAAAGAGTATCCTGCCCTTTGAGAAGGGGACCAGACTGGCATTATTCGGAAAAGGCAGTGTGGATTATGTAAAAGGAGGCGGAGGCAGCGGTGATGTGACTACCGCTTATGTGCGCAGTCTCCAGGATGGTCTTGAGATAAAGGAAGAAGAGGGAAAGGTACAGGTACTGGCGTCTCTCGGCAAATTCTACAGGGAAAATGTAAGTGCACAGTATGCCGGCGGGATTCAGCCGGGTATGACTGCAGAGCCGGAGATTCCCTGTGATCTGCTTGAGAAAGCCAAAGCATGGGCGGATGCGGCTGTAATATCCATCTGCCGGTTTTCCGGCGAAGGCTGGGACCGGAAAGGGATTCCGGGAGATGGAGATTTTTATCTTACCCGGGAAGAGCAGAACATGGTGGATACAGTGACTGCCAATTTTGAAAAGGTTGTTGTTGTGCTGAACGTGGGCGGTATGGTGGATACCTCCTGGTTTTGTGATTCTGAAAAGATACAGGGAGTTCTTCTTGCATGGCAGGGAGGCATGGAGGGCGGACTGGCAGCGGCGGATCTGCTGTGCGGGGACGTAAACCCATCCGGAAAGCTGACAGATACCTTTGCCCGTACATTTGATGACTACCCATCTTCTGCAGGTTTCAACGAATCCGAGGATTATGTGGATTACACAGAGGACATCTATGTGGGATACCGGTATTTTGAAACGATTCCGGGCGCTGCCGAGAAGGTAAATTATCCCTTTGGATACGGACTCTCCTACACGGAGTTTGCCATTGAGCCGCTTCGGGCAGGGGAAGAAGATGGGACCATTTGTGTGGATGTGAGAGTTACCAATATGGGAAGCAGGGCCGGAAAAGAAGTCGTACAGCTTTATTACCGGGCACCTCAGGGCGTTCTGGGAAAACCGCTTGAAGTGCTGGGGGCATTTGCCAAGACAGAGCTTTTGGGAGCCGGGCAGTCCCAGGTGCTCAGACTGAAAATGCCGGTCAAGGCCATGGCTTCGTATGATGATCTGGGAAAGATCCAGGCATCTGCTTATGTGCTGGAGGCCGGGAATTACAGCTTCAGAATCGGAAACTCTGTGAGAAATACAGTAAAACTGGACTATGAATACCAGGCAGCGCAGACGGTTGTGATAGAGCAGCTCGAAAGAAAATGCGCGCCGGCTGCCCTTAAATCACGCCTGTTGGCAGACGGGTCCTACGAGGAACTACCGCAGGGCGGAGACGTATATGAGAAGAACCGTCTGATTCCTCAGGATATTGATACGCTGGAAGGGGTGGAACCCGATGTACAGGGAATCACGTATCAGGAGAAAAAAGAATGGCGAAATGCGGACAGGATCACCCTTGAAGATGTAGCGGAAGGGAAGGCAGATTTACGCCGGCTTCTGGCACAGCTCAGCGACAGGGAATTAGCCGGGCTGCTGGGCGGTCAGGTAAATACAGGTACTGCCAATACATATGGAATGGGCAATCTTCCGGCATATGGAATTCCCAATATTATGACTGCGGACGGCCCGGCAGGACTGAGGATCAGGGAGGAGTGCGGTGTCTATACGACGGCATGGCCCTGCGCCACACTGCTGGCCTGTACCTGGAATCCGGAGATGGTATTTGAGGCAGGGGCAGCAGGAGCGGCTGAAGTGAAGGAGAATAATATCGGTGTCTGGCTTACCCCGGCTATGAATATACACAGAAGTCCCCTGTGCGGAAGAAACTTTGAATATTATTCCGAGGACCCGCTGGTATCAGGAAAAATGGGAGCAGCTATGATCAGGGGCATCCAGTCTCAGCATATCGGGGCGTCCATGAAACATTTCTGCTGCAATAATAAGGAGACTAACAGGAAGGACAGCGATTCCAGGGTGTCGGAGAGGGCACTCAGGGAAATCTATCTGAAAGGATTCGAGATTGCGGTAAAGGAAGCCCAGCCCTGGACAGTGATGACATCCTATAATCTGATGAATGGATATCCCACTTCCTGTAACCCGGAACTGCTTAACGGAATCCTCAGAGAAGAGTGGGGCTTCGAGGGAATGGTGACTACGGACTGGTGGAATCACGCGGAGCATTATCTGGAAGTAAAGGCCGGGGGAGATATCAAGATGGGATGTGGTTATCCTGACAGGATTCTGGAGGCTAAGGAGAAGGGATTCGTGAGCAGGGAAGAGATGGAGAAGTGCGCGGAGAGGATATTGGGGATGATATTGAAAGTGGATTAAATATTCTGGACGGGACTGTGTGACTTGGGATTTTGATTCCATCGGCCTGAATACACCCTGCGGGACAGGGACGTGTAAATGGTAATCACAGGCGGCTTTTAGCAGCGGTTTTGTTTTTAATATCGTTGACATGGATGCGGTTTTGTGATAAGATTCGGAATCAAGAGAAAGGCGTTGAGAAGAGATAGTAAGCGTGTCTGGACGTTGCAGAGAGAAGCCGGGTGGTGCGAGGCTTTATGGAGGGGCGCTGAACCGGTCTTTGAGCTGCAGGCTGAAAGGTGACGAGTAGGTTATGACGGGTATCCTCCGTTATGGGGATGGAGTATCGGATGGCTGATGATTTTTGGATGGATGGCGTCCTGTACTTGGAGAGAGCAGAATGGAAATTCTGAATTCAGGTGGTAACACGGATATTTGAGTATTCGCCCTGAACTGGCTTAGCTGGTTCAGGGTTTTTGTTTTTTCTGCCGCTCGCTGTCCCATCGGTTCGGGCAACGTGGTGTGTTGCGTTTGTATGCAGCCGAATTCTACACCGAGGGTATTTCGTCCGCCTGAGACGAACAATGGGTTGTACGGCTCAGACGGACGAAATACCCTCGGTGTAGCTTCGGAATGCATACGGCACTGCAACACACCACGTTGCCCGAACCGATGGGACAGCGGCGGCAGAAAAAAGCACTTCGTGCGCTGTGAAGGCGGGAGTTTTTTGGATGGAGCGTGGGCAAGCAATAATTCCATTGTTAAAGGTGATACTGGATGGATTTTGCCTGTAGGTGTGAGGGGTTCTGAATAGTTGGTAGATTTAGATATATGGAATAAAAAAATGTGAATGGAGGAAGAGTGTTATGAAGATGGAGAAAGTTGTGGGGGAAAGGTTTCGGGAGAGGCCGGCGGACTGTGTGATCGACAGCCATGCTTTGATGGTGAGAGGCGGGTATATGAAGTATGTGGGGAATGGGATTTATTCGCAGTTTGGGCCGTTGAGGAGAATCTGCAGGAAGATTGAGGGGATTATTCGGGAGGAAATGGATGGGATTGATGGGCAGGAGGTGCAGTTTCCTGTTGTTATGCCGGCCTCGCTTTGGGAGGAGTCGGGGAGATATGAGAGTGTGGGGAGTGAGCTGCTGCGGTTTTCGGATAGGAATGGGAGTAAGATGGTACTGGGGATGACACATGAGGAGGCTTCGGTGCAGTTGGTGCGGGAGTATGGAAAGAGTTATGCTAAGTATCCTTTTATGATTTATCAGATTCAGACAAAGTTCAGGGATGAGGCAAGGCCGAGGGCAGGGCTGATCCGGGTGAGAGAGTTTACAATGAAGGATGCTTACTCATTCCATACTTCTCAGGAGGACCTAGAGGAATATTATCAGAAGTGTTATCATGCTTATGAGAGGATTTTTGCAAGGGCCGGGATTCCGGAGACGATTGCCGTGGCTTCGGATTCGGGGATGATGGGCGGCAGTCTGTCTCATGAATTTATGCTGTTGACTCCTGTGGGGGAGGACTCTGTTGCGGTCTGCCCGGAATGCGGGTTCAGGGCTAATGTGGAGATGGCTGAGAGTATTGTTGAGAATCCGCAGGATGATGTGCAGGAGGAACTGAAACTGGTGTACACACCGGATATTCATACGATTGAGGATGTGTGCGGATTTTTGGGGATGCCTGAGGAGAAATCCTGTAAGGCTGTGGTGTATCAGAAGAATTCGGATGACAAGTTTGTGGTGCTGTTTATCCGCGGGGATCTGGATGTGAATGAGACAAAGGTTACCAATTTCCTGAAAAGTGAGATTCGTCCGGCGGAAATAACGGAGGAATCCGGACTGCATCCCGGATTTATCGGGCCCTATGATCTTCAGGGGGATTTTACGGTGCTCTATGACAGGTCTTTGCAGGGGGGAATGAATCTCTCCTGCGGCGGTAATGTGGAGGAACATCATTATACAGGACTTTGTATGGAAAGGGAATGCCCGCAGGCGGAGTATCATGATTTTGCCAAAATTTCAGAGGGCGGCGTGTGTCCCGGATGCGGTAAGCATACGATTCAGGTGTGCAGAGGTATTGAGGTGGGAAATATTTTTCAGCTCGGTACAAAGTATACGGAGAGTATGGGGATGCAGTATCTGGATAAAGATGGGAAGGAAAAGTATCCTTTGATGGGGTGTTATGGGATAGGAATCGGAAGGCTGGCAGCCTCCGTGTGTGAAGCACATCATGATGAGTACGGGCCAATCTGGCCTATGGCCATTGCTCCCTGGCAGGTGCATCTGTGCTGTGTAAGGCCGGATAATGAGGAAGTGAAAGCATTTGCGGATAAGCTGTATGAAGACCTTCAGAGGCAGGGCGTGGAGGTGCTCTATGATGACAGGAAAGTGAGCGCCGGGGTTATGTTCTCAGATGCGGATCTTATGGGTGTGCCTGTGCGTGTGATCGTCAGCCCGAGAAATATGAAAGAAGGGTGCTGCGAGATCGTGACAAGGGATAAAAATGTTCAGAAGAAAGCGGCGCTTCAGGATGTTAAAAAGGAGATTGCAGTGCTGATTGAGGAATTGTCTGGGAAAGGATGAGAAAATGGAACAGCAGAAGTGGCTGGATGAGGCTTTATATGAATATGGAAGAAAGGATTACTATCCATTTCACATGCCGGGGCATAAACGGGAATTTTGTCCGGGGGCGCTGAAAAACCCTTATTTGGTTGACATAACTGAGATAGACGGGTTTGACAATCTGCATCACGCCGAAGGGATTCTGCTGGAGGCTCAGCAGCGGGCTGCCTCTCTTTACGGAGCGCGTGAGACATGGTATCTGGTAAATGGCAGCACGTCGGGAATTTTGGCCGCTGTGTCCGCGTGTACGTCCAGAGGCGGTGAGATACTGATGGCAAGAAACTGCCACAAGGCAGTTTATCACGCGGCTTATCTGAGAGGACTGACAACACATTATCTCTTTCCGGAGGCCGAAAAAAGTGTGGGATTGAACGGTGGAATTTCGCCTGAGGCTGTCAGGGAGATGCTGGAGAGGTATCCCGGAACAGAGGCAGTGCTTATCACGTCTCCTACTTATGACGGAGTGGTGTCTGATGTGAAGAGGATTGCGAAGATTGCTCATGCATTTCATGTGCCTTTGATCGTGGACGAGGCACATGGGGCGCATTTTCCGTTTTCGGAATATTTTCCGGAATCCGCGCTTGCATGTGGGGCGGATGTGGTGATTCATAGTTTACATAAAACTCTGCCATCGCTGACGCAGACCGCGCTTCTGCACAGGAACAGTGAGAGAGTGAGTGAGGAAAAGCTCAGGCGTTTTCTGGGGATTTATCAGAGCAGCAGTCCGTCTTATCTGTTTATGGCCGGGATGGATGCGTGCGTAAGGCTGATCCGGGAAAAGGGGAAGGAGCTGTTTGCGGGCTATACAGAGAGGCTTAAAACCTGCAGGGGGAGACTGGCGGCCCTTAAGAATCTGCATCTGGTGAGTAAGGATGAGATTTTGGGACGGGATTTAGTGTATGACCTGGATGAATCAAAGATTCTGATTTCTACGGCAGATGCGGAAATAGATGGGGCAAAGCTCCATGAAATTTTGCTGGAACGGTATCATCTGCAGATGGAGATGGCGGCAAGCCAGTATGTGATCGCGCTCACCGGCGTAATGGATACAGAGGACGGGTTTGACAGGCTGGAGCAGGCGCTTCTGGATATTGATCGTGAAACGGAGAGAACAGAAGCAGCGAGGGATGGGATTTGTACCTATATCGTCGGTGAAGTCTGCACATCTATAGCGGAGGCTGTGGAAGGGGACCAGGAGGAAATCGACCTGTCGGACAGTGAGGGAAGGATTTCTTCGGAATATGCGTATCTGTATCCGCCCGGAATCCCGTTTCTGGTTCCGGGAGAGAGAATCAGCAAAGATGTATTGCGGCAGATTTGTATCTGGAAGGAACAGGGTCTGGACATTCAGGGCTTAAATGACTATACTCTAAAGAAGATTCACGTGTTAAAAGATGTTTGAAAGTAACGATTCGGCAGGTCTGCGCATTTACTGCGTTGCCCTTAAGAATACACTTTGCAGCGAAGCAAAAATTCTATTGCCAAAGGTGAATATGCATGGATTTTTGCCTGTAACGGTGAAGATATTGAACAGTTACGTTTGAAAATCCATTTCTGCAGTCCGTGTACCAGCCGGGGAAGGTGTCCCATAGTTGGAGGAATGATAAGATGAAGACATACTCTTTGAAATTGCCGGGCGGGGATGGAAATAAGAGACAGAGGAACAAAAGAATGGGCAGAATTTTTTATATTATGGGTAAAAGCTCTTCCGGTAAAGATACCATTTACAGCAGACTTCTCCGTGACAAGGAGTTTGGTTTAAAGAATGTTTTGTTATATACAACACGTCCGGTCCGACAGGGGGAGGCTGATGGGAGAGAGTACCACTTTGTGGATGAGGAGCGTTTCAGACAGTTTATGGATGAGGGAAAGGTGATCGAGTACAGAACTTATGAGACTGTGCACGGCCCCTGGACTTATTTTACGGCGGATGACGGGCAGGTGGATCTGAAGGTGCGCAGTTATCTGGCAATCGGGACGCTGGAGTCCTATGAGAATATGAAGAGATATTTTGGGGAGGAAAATGTCTGCCCCATTTATGTGGAAGTGGAGGATGGGGAGCGCCTAAAACGGGCCCTCGCCAGGGAAGAATTGCAGGAGAAGCCCCGTTATGCGGAAATGTGCCGGCGTTTTTTGGCTGACACAGAAGATTTCTCGGAGGAGAACCTGGAAAGAGCGGGAATCAAAAGGCGTTTTCAGAACGTGGAGCTGGAAAGCTGTATGGAAGAAATCCGGGAGTATATCCGCAGCCGGAGCGTCTGATATCCATTCCGGGCACGGACAGCGGCTGTTTGTACATTATTTGGAAGGTCCCGGAGTTCTTGATGCTTTGCGGGGCAAGGAAACCTGGGACCTGTATCAGGTTATCTGTAAAGCAGGGAGAAACCGCGGTGGTGTCTCCCAAATTACCGGCGAAAACCCAGGACCTGTATCAGGTTATCTGTAAAGCAGGGAGAAACCGCGGTGGTGTCTCCCAAATTACCGGCGAAAACCCAGGAC